>JACCDW010706710.1_pt1 | contig 14934 bp, 6 predicted proteins | sample 7449781 | NCBI WGS metagenome assembly JACCDW01 (sample SAMN15323449, study PRJNA562643) | freshwater metagenome | isolation source: river surface water | place: USA:Blue River Watershed | collected 2017-08-18
GGAAACAACAGGAAATCTCCTGCCTTGGGTAGGATGGTTTGAAATTCCTCTTTCCTTTTAAACTCTATACCACCTGCATTTTCAGGCATCTGGATGTAGAGCACCGCTGCCCATTTGTAAGGATTGTGAGTGTGCCATCGGTATTCATCTCCAGGTGCGCCGCAGTTAAACCACCATTCGTGTATGGTTAAATCGCCCACGCTGGCTGCCACTCTGTTAAATGTAGCGTCAAACCATGGATAGGGGTTGGTGCCAATTCTGCGGCTGTGCCAAGTACCATAAGCACCACCCCTAGCGTTGTCCAGGTTTCTGTAGAGTTCTACAACTTGCTCTGCTATGCCTGGATCAACTGATAGACTGCGATGTTCAAACATTAGGGTGTTGGATAGTCAACTGTTACTTGATTACTGTAACTGAGATCGTGTACTGTTTCACTACCATACCAAGAATTTTGTTTTGGAGTTAACAATAGTTTAGTGTTGGCATCCCTTGTTGGTGACAGTGCTGTTGTTGGATCAAACGCTGAGGTATAACGTGCTGTGCTACTAATGTGTATGTCAGTTAACTCTCCGCTAAATGCGTTTACATTAGGACTTGGTCGTGTACCGTTTTTTCCTATATACAAATCGCTGGCACCGTTAGTAAAGTTAACATTTAATCCTGCGTAATTATAAACTAGCACACCGTTAATGAAGCCTTTTACATTTCCTGCAGAACTGCTGATAGCCACATGCGACCATACACCTACCATTTCTGCAGGAACCTCAAAGCCTGCATATTGGTTAGCAAAAGCTATGATCCCAGATGTTAGACAAATATCTAAATTATTATATCCGTTATTGGCTTGTACATTTATATCAGTATTTTGACTTAATATGCGTATAGGAGGATTGTTAGGAGCACCGTTTCTTCCTGGAACAACATCTGGCTTGATCCAGAACTCAATGGTCCAAGTTGTGCCCAGAGCCCACTCTGCGTTTTTGTTGTCGCTTAACTGAGCAGTATTATTTGCTGTTCCAGTTCCACCCGCGTCCACAGTTAGTGTCCAAACATCATCGCCATCTTGAACATCAGTAATATTTCTCCAATTGTCCAAAGCAGATAAACGTATTTGCCAACCAACTTGCGGTTGCGGGCCAGTGGCTTTGTATATGCTAATAATATTACTGCTGGTAAAATCTGCATAGCTGATATTTGAGTATATACGATTTTTTAGTTGTGTAAAACTTCCACTGCCATCAAACGTATAGGCTATTGGAGATAACGTGCCCGAACTGGTATCATTGATTGTAATGTTGTCGCTAGTCAATACCACTGTTCCGCTATTACTACCAGTTCTAATTTGAACTGTAAATGACTCTGCATCTTCTGTGAATGTGTCCGATGCTGGGTTGATGTTAAAAGAACCTGTGTTGCTGGTAATGGTAAAACTATCTGATGTTATACCTGAGTTAAAATCCCCAATACTGAGTGTGTTTCCAAGCAGCACATTCCAGTATAGTGTAGTACCATCAGCAACACCAGTTGTATTGACATTAATTGTCAATATGTCGCCTTCGTTAATACTGGTATTGTAACTTCCCCAAGTATAAGTCGGAACAGTTAAACTTGTATCATTGATAGTGATAGATTCGCTTGTTGCCAGCACAGTGCCAAAGATATCGTATGATCGAATAGACACAGTAAATGTTTCACTACCCTCTGTGAACAAATCAGCCTCAGGTGTTACTGTAAACGATCCTGCGTTATCGGTAATAGTAAAAGACCCATTAGTAGCTGTTAACGGACCACCAGTGCCTGAAATAGTCCAATAATAAGTGCCATTGATGATATTAGTTCCGCCCACAGTAAACTCTAAACTACTGCCTTCATCTACATTGTTAGCGGCCGGTGTTAATGTATAAGTTGATGAAGCAAGATCGAATGCCCACTCTCTTCCGTTATCAAAGGTCACATAACCAGCATTGCTGGTATACATTTCAATACTTCCGCCCACTTGATATTGTGTGAATGTTCCCACAGCACCATCCATAACGCCACTGTTAATGGATAATACTATAATGCGTAAATCAAACTCGGTCACAGCACTGATCACTGTGGCAGTGTAGTTGTCTGATACAAATGACCAACCAGTCTGTACACTATCTACGTCAGGGAAAGTGGCTCTGCTTATATACAAGGTATTGACCTCAGGGTTCCAAGATTGGCCTTGAGTGATGATAACTGGGCTGGCAGGTGTGGGTGCAGTAAATGGTGTATCTGAACTGAATGCATTACTGCCAGAGCCCACAGAGATCCTGTTTCTATTGCTGGAATCTGTGATTAAATTACCAGAGTCCAAGGCTCTCAACAACAGTTCAGTGTTGCTGTTACTCCACAATGGTATTGTGGGCACAGTGATTGTATTCTGTGTGGGATCATACATGGCTTGGCCTTTTACCACTCTAAAGTTAGTGATAAGTCCCTTGAAGCCTGTGTTAACAGATTGATCTTTACCAATGAATAAATCATCAGAGATATTATCAATCAATCCATAAGTTGATCGAGGAATAGTTACTACCATAGTACCATCTTTGTATATGCTGAGGGTCGTTTGGTTGCTGACCATGACCCAGTGTTGCCAAACATTGTGTGCAACAGTAACAGTTGTGTTAATAGCAGAACCATTTACCCAAGCATAGTAAACACCTTCCAGGCTGAATCCAATCTCCTGGTTTGGATAACTGCCAACGCCAAATACTCGAGGAAACTGAGCAGGCTGTGTGGGATTGCTTTTATGCCACCACTCTATAGTCCATGGTGTGTAAATCACTGGTTCTTGGATTGGCCAAGCACCGCTACTATAGAAGTCATTGGCTCCCGGACTAGATCCTAGGTCAACACCCCAATACTCTGTGCCTTCTGTGCCGTCACTTGCTACGAAACCTATAGTGGTCACAACAGTTTGCGCAAAGGAAGTCACACCCGGATCCCAGAAGCCTGACAGCGTGCCAGTCATGTCTGTGCTAGGGTCAGCGGCAGGCGAACCTTTGCCTACCACTGTCCAATAAACACGATCACCAGGCCAGTTTTCTACAGTTATAGTAACGGTAGTACTACCGCCTTCCACAGGGTTCGCCCCATAGCCAGCGTAGGCATTTGGAATTCCACCACCTGGGCCACTGTTTGCCGTTAATAATATTTGTGTTATGGGCATTGTGATTCCTTAATCTAGTTCAACGTTGCCGGTCATGAACCAACTATTTTCTTCAACCTTGAGCAATGTGGCCATACCTGGACTGCTTAAATCCCAGTATTGACCGCTGGTATCACCTGGAACTACGATGGATACTCCACCACCGTCGCCGTCAATGCTGACAGTACTGCCGCTGTTATTCACAATCACCACACTAAAGCCTATGGGCAGTGGAGCGTCTTCATGATAAGGCACAATGATTTTATTATTGTTATTGGTCACATAGATGTGCTTGCCCATGTCTTCCAGGCACAGTCTGTGATCCGCACCAGTTGAAATCAGACGCTGTGGAATCTGTTGTGCTGATGATGTCTGTCGAGTACCGTCAGCAAACTCTATAGCACCACCGTCTCTGTCACGGATTTCTTCCAACATGTGATAGTAATTGTTGTCGCTGGGATCATACCACTCTGTGCCAAAGTCTGGAGTCCAAGTTTCCCAGTTGCCTGTGCCCACATTAGTAGTGAATGTGGTGGCTTCTGTTTCAGTTACCTTGTAGACATTATACTCTTCTGTCTGATATGACCAAACGCCATAAGAACCATCACAGTCCCCAGTCTTGGGCAGTTTGACCAAGAATCCATTTTCGTAGTTATCATTAGGTGCAGTGGTGTAGCCTGATATGTACATGTTATCTGCGTCTAAGGTTAGGTTGCGACCATTCTTAAAGTACTCGTTTGTGCCGCCGTAGTCATCAGTCAGTGTGCCTATAAACTTGCGATAACTGATTTCACCGTTGGGAGCAAACTTGATCACTTTGATAACATTTTCATATTGGCTTTCAAAGTTGCTTTCTGCCACAGCGTAGATATCACCGTTGCCATCAATTGCAACTGAACCGTCGTCATTGCTGTCTGTGCGTCTTTGCCACTTGATATTACCTGCGGTGTCCATTTTGGTGATCACTGTGTCAAAGTTGCCTTGGTTGAAATGTGATACTGCCAGCGTGGTTCCTTGTACCACCACACATTTAGCAGAACAAGCGTCAAGACTATCGTTCAAGGCCTTTGTCCATTGTGGTGTGCCCGAACTGTTGAACTTGGTGACCACAGCACAGTCATAGCTGTTGAGATCGGCTCCTGCTGCACCGTCTCTGGCCATCATCATACCTGCAGCATACACAGAATTGTCACTGCCCACTGCCACTGAGAAGTAACGTTCGTCATCATTAACATCACCAGCACTGAGTACCTTGCTCCAGGTTATACTACCTGTGGTAGAATAGCGTAGTGCAAATGCTTCACCACCCAGTGGATAACCCACTGTCCATGTGCCTGTGCCTCCAAAGTCTACAGCGTCTGCTATTGTGATTTTGCGTCTTGTGGTCTGTTGAGTTCCTGAAAAACTGTTAAATCCTGTGACGCCACCGTCTGTGGCAAACACAGTTGCAGTCAAATCATGGGCAGGGCTAGTGCCACCCAACTGTGTTCCAGAAATGGTTATAACATCTCCTGTCACATAGTTTGTGCCGGCAGCAGTAATTTCACTAGTGTGTTCTGTGTAGGTGCTGCTGTCATTACCATCAAAGATAAATGTCAATCCTGAACCCACATTTATGTTGGTGCCAGATTTGTCTGTATAAGTATATGGAGCGGCTTGTGCGTTGCCATAAGTTCCAGTTATTGTGGCAGCAGTGATCCCGCCTGATCCGTTGATCTCAGTAACTTGAATGATGGCATCATTGGTGGGAGTCAAACCTTCAAGGTCAGTACCCAATATCTGGATTTTGTGTCCCACACGATAGTTAGTGCCTGCTGTGGTTGCTGTAACACTTGCATAAGTGTATGGCCCTGACCCTCCAATTTCAATACTAAACACAGCACCAGAACCTTGACGCACTGTGCCAGTCACACCTGTGTAGCGATTTATATACTGTATGCTGGCTCTACCAGTAATTCCAGTTCCAGAAACACTCCAGTTGTTGGCATTCACAGGGTGTGCCGGAGCAGAACTGGTTGCAGAGTTCAGAATCACCAATTCACTGGTGGTGCTGCCAGTCTGTGGCACCACTGCAATGTTATTGAATTCATCATACTTGCGGCCAATCACAACTAGATCACCGTTTGAGAAGAAGTCAAAGTCATAAGCTTCCACACCACTATCTTCACCTTGATCACGGAAGCCAAAGCTGTCAATTATCTGTGCAGTGTCTGGATCAATCTCCACTACCAATGCAGCAGTCTGGTTGCCGTAGTATTCAGTCAACACAATCACATTGCCTCTGGTGGGATGGATTTTAACAGCATTACATCTGGTATTCCAACCCTCATTGTTATCATATAGTCTTATGCTCCAAAGGATTTGCCCCTGGCTGTTGTAGCGACCCACAAACCCGTGTCCTGAATTGTCATCTTGCCCCACCACATACACATCGCCTGTGTTAGCATCCACGCAGTTGGCACGGATCCAAACGTCATTGCTGTTGTCGTTGGCTGAACCAAATATTGAGAACCAACCTATCTGTGTCTGCACCAGTTTGACATCACCATCATTGGGGATGGTGAGTGTGCCATCATTGCCAAACACATATTCATAAGGTGCTGACTTTGAGATCTGCTGTGCCAACTCGCCTTCTGTTACTGTAAATGTGGTGTTAGTCACCAGCAGATCTTCTACAAGATCTGTGACTGTGGGTGCGTCACCGCCAGTTAAACTTATTAGATTCAGTGTGACCATCTTGCCAGGCACACGACTTGCTGTCACAGTGAAACGCTCATTGCCACTGCCAATGGTCATTTCTCGACCATCTTGATCAATCTGGAAAGTTATGCTTTCAGTGTATCTTGTGTCATATGAATTATAATCAAAGTCACGAGCTTTTACACTCACCTGTATGGCCAACTTGCCTGAGTTGTTTAGGCTGAGGTATCTGCCTCTGTTCAAGTTGTGATAATACTCCCCAGGTGCAGGGCCAAAGAAGTCTGGACCATTACTGTCTTGATACTCTTCGTGACTGGGAATGAAATCGTAACCTACTGCTTCAATATATCTCTGCCACAGAACTGTGCCTGTGGTGGAATACTTGGCCACCACCAATACATTTTTACCGGTAGCAAAGTAGTTGTTCATTTCTCTAGTGGGATTGGCCTGTGCCACTGTTAGAGCACTCAGATACACATTGCCAGTTGCGTCACAGTCAATGCCTGTGGCCACTGAAGCACATGGTCCAGGCCCCACTCTGCGAGTCCATTGTTGAACACCTGAACTGTTTAATTTCATCACATGTGTTATGGTTCTAAGCAGTTGATTGTTATCATCATGTGAAATTGCCTGACGACTGTTCACACTCACAAACACATTGTTCTGACTGTCTATTACCACATCACCACTAGTGTATGCTGTGTTTTCACCACTTTCTATTGCCCTGGACCAAATGTGCGAACCATTTAAACCGTTGAACTTGGATATAACAGCATTGGTGGAACCCATAACGTCGTCCACACCCACAGTGACTATATTACCATCAGCACCAATGTCCATGCCATAGAACATTCCTGTGCTTGGGCCGCCGTAATTGACAACCTTGCTCCATATTAGGGTGCCATTGGCACCCGACACTTTGGCAATCAGTGCTTTGTCTTGTTGGCCTTCTGGGCCGCTGTTTTCATTGTATTCACCGGAGAAGTAAATGTCTGTGCCGTCACAAACCATGGCACCTATTTCTTGGAAACTGTTGGGTGCTGTGCCTGCTAATCTGTAGTTGTAGGTGGTTGAGTCTAAATTGCCACCAAAAGTTGCCGCAGCAAAGTAAAGAATTGTAGTACCGTAATTGGTGAGAGACTGTCCTAGCACAGTTCCTATAGTGGTAAATGTTATGTCATCTGTGGTACTGCTAAACACAAACCCTGTGGAATTCCAGCTATAAGTTGTGTCTATTTCTATGCTCTGTGCGGCATTGCCACCAAAAGTTGTGGTAGCCACAGTATCGCTATATAATGTGACATCGTTGTCGCTTAAAGGTACTAACGCATCACCCTGATAATCTTTTTGCCAAATTTCCACACCGCTGGAATCAAGTTTCATGATAATGATACTGTCAGTGTTGTTGCCGTTGATATCTTCAAAAGTGTTATCAGAACTTAAAGCCACAAATATGTTGTCGTTGTTGTCCACACAAACATCGTGTGCTATGCTATTATCTGCTTCGGCGTTGATCTGTTTTTGCCACAGTAGGTTGGCTGCAGAGTCAAACTTGCTGATCACCAATACTTCATTACCATCACTAGCTATGCCATTGGCCACATGTAGAGCGATCATGTTGTCTTCGCTGTCATATACCACAGCACTGGCTTGAGCACCTGCATCATCGTTGTTGGCACGATTTACAATGGCCCAATATTCTGTGTTGCCCACTGTGATTGTGACAGCATGATCGTCTGAAAGACTTTCTGCGTTGCCACCACCATACTCCAAGCTGTTCCAACGAGTGGTGCCATTACCATACTTGACCTTGCCAGAGTCCAATTCTAGACCTGGCTCTCCTGAGGCTAGAATGGGATTTACTCGTGTCCAGTTGGCTGCTGTGTCGCGGCGTAGTTTGATTCTTGTTGTCATGTTAGGCTGTGCCCCCATCTAAAATGTTGTCGAAATTTTCGTTGAATGCTTGATCAGCACCGCCGCCCTCTGCCACGTACTGTGCCTGTCTGTTGTCCCAGGGCACCAGGGTGCTCCACAGGGTACCAGTCCACTGATATGTGACAGTGTTGTCTGCCACATATTCTTGTCCCACTGTGGGCGATGTTGGAAATGTTATTGCCATTGTCTTGTCCTCTTGATATTTATCGCTTAATCAAATGCGTTGTGTGGTAGAGTCCAATAACCGTCTATAAATGCTATAGTTAGTATAGCAGATCCGTTAGTATTTGAGTGGAATGGTAACCAACTGCCTGCATCTGTAACCTCATTCACTGTTCCATTACCATTGGTGTAACGAGCATGAGCAAAGCTCATTAGTGTATATTCGTTCACTTGTTCGCCACCTGTTGCTAGAGCAATATACATGATTTGCCCTTCCACACCATCAGCCAAGTGATAATTAGCGCCACCATTGGTGGGAGTTAATTTATTGATGGTAGCAGTAACATCCAAGTTGATGACCGTATCCACATAGGTATTGGATTTTACTCTGCCTTGTATAGCGCCAGGAAGTGTTGTGCTACTATTTGGATTAAACTGCCAGGTATAAACTGCGCCACCCTCACCGGTATTGCCCACATTGATAGAGACTTTATCAGGACTGGCTGGGCCACCAACTGCCACGTAGGCTAAATCAGTGCCTGTGGTTTGAAGATTGAGGGGGTCCTTATACCAAGCCAACCCTGTGCTACCTGATTCTCCGGTAGCAGCTAATATTATGCTACTATTATTGGCTACTAATGCTGATCCATTTTCAGCAACTGTAGTGGTTAAAGTTAAGTCCCCGCCTGGGAATGTTACAGTGCCGTCTGTGCCAAGTGATAATTGATTATCCCCATTGACCAACCTATCAACTGTGGTTGAACCAGTCCATGCTGTGGTTTGAATTGAAGCATCTGCAAATGTCACGCTGTTCACATCCAGATCGGTATCAGGCTGTGGCATCACCAGAGGACTTGCATCCACCCAAACATCTGTGTACTTGATGTAAATTCTGCCTTCCACAGTGTTGAACCACAATGTGCCATTGTCTGCTTCAGGAGGTGTGTCTTGTCGCAATACTGTGACTCCCAACACTGAATCACCGTTGCTGTCCACAATGTCTGCGCCTGGTGGTAATCTTAGTTCACCATCACTAGCAAATGTCCAACGAACATCTTGTGCTGTTTGTAGGACCACATGAGTATCACCTGGATCAATATATGATGACCCGCTGGTTGATTTAATAACACCAGGTATTGTTAAATCACCGTTTGAAGCAAGCACAACTTCTGCATCGCCGCTTACTAATCTATCACTAGGTCCGCTGTCAAAATCATATTCCACATCATTTGCCCTAGCAATAACGCTGAAGGGAATCTGTACCCAGTTACTGGGATTGTGCGGTTCTTGTACATCAGTGCCAATGAAGGCATACATATTGTTTACAAGGTTGTAGTCAGCAACTGCCTGAGTCCATGTGCCTGGCTCATAAACCTCAATTTCACTGATATATCCGTCGTCGTCTATATCTCCAGAGTCATAATCTGCTGGACTATAGTCTGGATCTGGAGTAATAGTACCAGAAGCTACACCAAATTGGTAAGCATCCAATAAGAACGGAGGATTCGCCCATGTGCGTGTTTGGTCGCCAGTCTCTTCCACTTCATTAGCAAATAAAGTTGTGGCAGTGGTAATACCTGGCAATACCAATTTACCTGATACTGATTCGCTGATAACGCTGTCACCGATGTAAACTGATCCTGGTCCCACATACAAATGACGGAATCTGTTTGTTGGGCTACCTAAGGCTTGTAGGTTATCTGTGTTGGGGATAAAGTCGCCTGTGGCGTTTAGGGTAATATTATAACTGCCATTGACCACAGCATCTGGATTGGCTTGTCCGCTGTAAGCTGTGGTTTGCACTGTGGCATCAGGAAATGTTAATCTGCCATCCACACCAAACTGCCAATTGTGTGTGGTTGTGCCATCAGTGGTACTAATAGTATTACCACCCAATGTGTTGTGTGAAGCTGATTTGTTACCTGAATACATGATGGATGTGATTCCTGTGTGCTAGTTCTGTATGCTGGCAATATTTACCATATTTCATTCAGATATCATCATACACACGTCCTCTCATATACAGTACATAGAACTATTGTTGAAAGATATTTTGAATATTAGTTAGTGTGATGATGTTTTCTGTAAGCATGAGAGTGATAAACTCATCCTCATGATGGAACTCAAGTGCATATTCCCACAAGTCTTGCACATGATCAGATTGACTATTCACCCAGTCTTTCACAAGATGGAGTAGATCCATCTGTCTTAATGCTTGTCTAAACTGCACAGGTGTGAGGCTTCTATATAATATCTCCTCCACTTGGCTGCCTGCTGTGGAAGTTGCAGATTGTATGACTTGCATTTGCTCTTCAGATATAGGTAGCCAGCTGTTGTTGTTCCACATGTGCGGTTGATGTGTGTTGCTGGGTGCATCATATGTCCAACCTCTGGGTATACCTTCTTGAGGATCTATTTGCTTCGCGTGACCCAACATTTTGTTTGGAGTGATTTCATAAATTGTGATCATGATCCTGTTCCTGCATACATGTATGTTTTTCCTGAAACTGTGGGCACTGGAGGGATCCAGAATGTGGTTTGTGTGTTGTATGAGCATAACGGCCTCTCCTCTAGCCACCAAGGACTTGCGTTCACTGTGGGAGATTCCAAGGGCACATATAGGGTGTCTCCGTTATCCACTGGCTGAGTATATAATGAATAGGATAAGCTTGCCATGGGTATTTGAGTTGAATTAGCCAGCTCAACACCTATTTTAGCGCCAGTGTTTTTGTCCCAATACTCTATACCATTTGGTAGTTGGCGATTAAATGCATAAATCAAGCTGCCATTGATATAAGTCGTTATATATGATCCAGGACTGCCAGGATTGCCAGTTAAAACAGAATAAATGTCTGTTCTAAACTCTTCCCAAGTTAGCCCTGAATCTCTACTTAGATGTCTATCCAGAATAAAAACACCGTTGCTGTAAAAAACATTTGGGCGACCAAATGTTGAACTTGGCAACAAGTTGTTAGGCATTGCTAATATTCTTGACCATGTTACACCACCATCTGTAGAGCGATACACATATATTCTATCAGCTAAAATCAACACGCTACCGTCAGTTGCAATAGACATAGCACTATTAATATTAAGTCCGCTAGATTGCCAGGTAAGACCTTGATCTGCACTTGTGTATATGATACTTGGAATATCTGTGGATGTAAGGCGTTGTGGAGTCTGTAACAGAATCACAAATCTGCCTGCAGCGTATTGAATTCTAATATTACTTAAAAAAAGACTTTGAAAGCTGGTTATCAAAGCTGAACGCTTACTCCAGTTTTTACCATCCACACTTGCGAATACAGTGGGGGATTCCTGAGCAGGGTTAGATTCACTACCAGAAAATGCAGGCACAGCTCCTAAAATAGCCAGGAATTCGTTATTTCCATAAGTTACATCAAATACAGGTAAACGGCTATTCAAGTTGGCTCTGCTAAATTTAGCATCAGTATCCTCTTTATAATACAACCAATAGTTTACATATAACGTTAAACTATCCTTTTTGTAAAGTATTCCACCCGTTGTAAATGTGTTTCTAGGTAAGAATCGATTGTTTGAAAATGTAGGCATACTCCAATTAGCTCCATTATCATAAGTCAAAATTAAGGAGTTATAATTTTGTGTTGAAGCTGGAATAACAATTAGAGTATTGTTTGTATAAGTTGCAGTTAAATAATGATTATAAGGGGAAAGAAAGTTGAGCCTATTGCGTGTCCTTACTGTGGGTGTGGACTCTCTTGTCCATAAAGATAAATTGATACTAGAGAATAGCCCCAAGTTGAGAGAAGTAGGATGTGTTAATGCCCAAAATTTAACTCCATCGTAAACAATTACACTAGGAGTTACGTCAACAAAAGATGAAAAACTCCATAAATTCCCTGTAGTGGAATACAATATTCCGTTAATATTTGTACCATTGACTGTTATCACCAACTTATTATCAGCAAAAATTAAATCTTGACACACACTGCCTGAAAATGTCCAGCTAGCTTGCCAGTTAATTCCATCCACACTTTGGTAAACTCCATTTGTACCTGCAATCCAATAGCTGTCAAGAGCATAAATTACTCTGTTCATGGTTTGAGTAGTAGACAAGGTACCTCTGGAAGTCCAAGATATTCCATTGATACTAGTGTAGATAGATCCAGAGCTACCAACTGCCACAAACAAATTATTTGCATACACAATATCCTGGAAGTTACCACTACCTGTGCCCGTTGCTGCACTCCATGTTGTTCCATCGGTGCTGTAATAAATGCTTCCTGTGCTTCCCACCACTACCCATGTGCTATTACCGAAAGCTGCCGCATTAAATGTTCTAATACCTGCGGTGATCACAGTCCATGTGGTTGTGTCAGTACTTGTTAAAATTGTGCCACTTGCTCCTAAGATTAAAAATCTGTTGTTTAAAAAATAACTTTTATCTAAATTGGATGTTATGTTTGTATAAACACTAGTCCAATCTATACCATTTGTGCTTTTAATTATGACACCGCCCCCACATGCCATTACATAATAACCTAAACCGAATGTTACCATTTGTGGAAATGATCTATCTTGAGGGACAATAGATATTTGATCATTGTCACCAGTTGTTAACAACACTTGTCTTGAATTACCAAATGTGAAGCACTCATTTACCCCAAACCATACAAACTTATCAGCAATTACTCGTGATGCTAACAAGTCAGTGTGGGTAATATCTTGGTTTATTGTCCAGGTTATAGTGTCTGAACTTTGTGCATAAAACCCTGTGTTGCCCAACACATACCAGGTATTCTCATAATATGTGACATAATTTAAATTTCTTATGCATGAGAGAGATCTGTCTGTCCATGTGCTACCTGTGGTACTCACAAACAAGGGAGATGTGGTGTTGTTGGTGTTTCCTATAGTCACATACACACCACCCACATAATCTACATAGGTGAGTGTGAGACTGGTGATACTTTGAGGATTCTGTCTTATATCCGAATTAACCAAGAGGGAGCCGCGTTCGCCCACCACCATCCATGTGGAATTATTATATCCCACAAAGTTTAAATTCTGTGTTTGGCCATTTCTTATGGTGATGGTCACACTATCTGTACTAGACAAAATAGCAGAATTTGTGCCGCTCATGATCCACAGATTATTAAGGTATTCCACGTGATTATATTGATTTGTAGTCAATGTGGCTATACTTGTCCAAGCAGTGCCGTTTGTGCTGGTCCACCATGCACCATTTGTGCTGGCAATAACCAGTCTGCTATTCCCAAACGCACAGAATCTAGCTGCTCCTGCATTGGTCTGCCTGGAGGTCCAGGTTCCAGGAGCAGCAGTAGTAGCGGTGCTGATGGTTGTGGTGCTTCGCATGGTTATCCAAAGATTGAAAGCATATATCAAAAATCTACAGTTTGTGCTCTGACCTGAAGCTGTCCATGTGGCGCCATTGTCATTGCTGAAATTATCCCCCAGAGACCCAAGGCTATACCATTGATTATTACCAAACGCCAGTGCTGAGGCTGATCCCAACCAGGTGCCACCAGTGGTGCTGTTCCAAGTTATTCCATCAGAACTCCAGAAAGGCCTATCTGCAACAAGTACAAATCGGCTGTTACTAAAGACTACTTTGGTAACATTACCCCTTGATGCAAGTGACTGTGTTGTCCAAGACGCACCATCTGAACTACTCCACACTTGTCCTGAATCGCCCACAACTACAAACACACCTGCGCCAAACGCAATATCATTCAAATTGACAGATGTGAAAGATCTTGAAATCCACACAACACCATCCACACTAGTATAACATGATCCATTTAAACCAATAGCCACAAACAAACTGTTCAAGTAAACAACTCTTAGTAAATCTCTGGTACCTAACGCAGGTTGCACACTCCATGATGTACCATTAGAACTAGTGCATAAGAGTCCTGAATTACCCACAGCCACATATGTGCTGTTTCCGAATGCTATCTCATTAATGTCAGGTCTAGACTGACTCCAGTTGATACCATCCACACTTGTGTATATGAATCCTTGTGAGGCAACTGCTACAAATTGATTGTTTGCATATTGCACACTTGTAAAGTTGTATGCAGTAGGTGTGGATGTATTAATGTTTACAACCTGATTCCAAATTTGTAAATTAGAGCTATACCAAAGACTTCTGGAAGCTCCCACTACCACATACACACCTGCACCATAAGTGACATCTGTTAGATTCTGACTGGCTCCCACTAATGGACTTGTCCATGTAATTGCATCTGAACTGTATATGACCACACCACTATCACCATATGCCACCCACATGTTGTTCAGATACTTGACTCCATTCAGATTGGTGGCTGTGGGACTTAAGGCAAACTTCCAATACTCACCATCATCAGAGTACGTGATGGTGCCTCCCACGCCCACAGCCACCCATCTAGTGCCATTTGTGTTTGTGCATCTGATGGTTCTAGGGCTGAAACTTATGGGCAACTGAGCTTGTGGCTCTAGGGTAGGATCACCAATATCTGGCACATCCCCTAGTTGGGCAGCTAGAGTTGGATAAACAGATTTTGGATAGTAACGACCAGTCTCCAACCACACGCCATCCTGGGGTGCTTGATTACCTGTGTATATGTCTCCCAGTTTTGGTGCTGCGGTCACACCGCCTGGTGTGATGCCATCACCAAATCTCAATGATGTTTGACCTTCTTGGAACCATACTTCACCATATGTGCCCATATATTGATCAGCATCCTGCTGAATTTCCTTACTGGTAATTTTTCTAGTCCCGGATGGCATGAATTCTGATATCCTTATATGATGATCATATTTAGGTGATCATATGATCCATTTGGGCGAGTGGAGAGCTCATGATTCTCCCCAGGAGGGGAGAAGACCATTTGGTATGAGTTCGTCACTCACTGTGTGGCATCCGTTTAGCTGGCGGAACACCTGCGTTCCAGCATAAGATGGTGGTCTCAACA
>JACCDW011247281.1_pt1 | contig 14934 bp, 16 predicted proteins | sample 7449781 | NCBI WGS metagenome assembly JACCDW01 (sample SAMN15323449, study PRJNA562643) | freshwater metagenome | isolation source: river surface water | place: USA:Blue River Watershed | collected 2017-08-18
GTCGCATTCTTTCGGAAAGCACAGGCTATGGGCGTTAGCTTTGCGACTGCGTTTCCTACTGTTATGGTTCGTATCAAGGAGCTCGGAGAAGCACTCGTTGTCATTGGGCGAACTCTAGGCCTCACGGTGTATTACATGGTCAAGGGTCTGGGGTTCATCCTTGGCTCAGTGGAATATGTCCTTGGCTTTGGGAAGCAGCTTCTCTTTGAGCCGCATCTTCTCACTGCACAGGACCTCTACAATGTCATGTTGCCCTTCGCTGTTGTATTTACTACTCTTGCGATGGTCTATTGGTTCCGGAAGGCTCCTCAGCCTCGTATGGAGGCACCCATGTCTGCGCCTGTCTCTGTGCGCCGTTCATCTCGTCTCGCTCGTAAGCGCGCTATGATGTACGCGCAGGACCTCTCAGATGCGTTTCCTTCTTGTAAGAAATCGTCTGCGACTGCCACCAATCTTTAAATACAAAGGCCTATCACGAGGCACACACATATACGAACAAAAGACATCATAGTTCAGCTTTGAGCCCCTCTCATCATAATTGCGATTGGCGAGTTTGGGGTCATAAATAGGTCTTCCATCCGCATCTAAATTCGTAACAGGTGTACCTCCTGGTTTGTGAGACCACATACCATTGGAATCTTGTCTAAAAAAATGATAATCTTCATCTGGATCTACAACCAAAGCAATTTTTGATGTATGTGCAGGACATTTTTGTGTAAAGGTTGTCACTTTCAGAGTTGGATTATCTCCTAGCAATCGGCCAACCATATCGGAGCATGTTTTGAGTTTCTGAGAAGAAAACCGAGGGTGTCCAGAAACAGACCCAGGTTGATGAAAGGGAACATTACAGTTTTTGCTTTTAAAACACGCAGTGAATTGTTTGGGGTCATGAATATTCATCGCGTACGCAAAGCAATTGTGAGTTTCTCTGACCTCTCGTTTGGTATTCCATCGGTCAGGTTCATACGGAGGCTCATATCCGCTCCGAGGAGAGACTCTCGGACACTTGCGTGTTTGATGGACTGCGCAAAAGGCCTTTTTCGGCAAGGGAGGCCGACGACAACTCGGCTGACATTGGCAGCGAGGGGACTGTGGCTCCTTTCTTTTGCGTGTGAACTTCATTTTCAGGCGGTCCGCCATCTACTTGAACAAAAGATTTCAATTGTTTGAGGAGCTCAGGAGGTAAATTCTTCGCAATTTCCTCTAAGGAGGCTTGGGGTGTGGGATGAACAAGTGTATTTTCTTTTGTCTCTTGTTTCCCTTCTTGTTTGGCTGTTCCAACCTGGTGGTGTGAATCTGTAAGTTTAAAATACTCTTCTTCAATTTGATGCATTTTGATTTTTTCAACCGCATGACAGAAATAAACAAATTGATTCTCATGGGTGGGTTTTGTTCCAGGCGTGTGAAATCCACTGTATCGGCCACTTAACTCAAGGTACTGCCAGCCTTCGCTTCGGAGTTGCTCCATAGTTGTATGGACAAAATAGTATTTCTTGTCAATCTTAAAGACACTGACAATTCCGTTACTTGTCGTGACTAACAAAGAAATCACCCATGTTGCCCAATAGATTTCATAGGCAAAGCTGTCTGGGTCTTTAATGCTTGTACTCGCAGATGTATCAGAATACTGAATGGATAAGAGAGCAGGTACGATTAAAGAGCCAACTGTAACTAAAATTCGGAGTGTATGAAAAAACCAATCTAGACGGAAACAACGTGATTCAAAGGTTTGGAGGACTTGAAGAAAGCGTTCTTGAAAAATAATCTTTTTTAATTCATCCAAGTTTGTTTTTTGAAGGGCTATCCGAAATGTATCTGATGTTTGCTTCATTATTATAGGGGGTGAATAAACTTGAATGTCTAGGCAGCCTATGGTTTAGCACCACAAAATGCCGCATCCAATTCGTATCTGGTCCAGTGCGTACGCACCGAGTCCTCAAAATGATTCCTTCAGTATTCAAGTAGAAAAACAGTTGTGGGAAAGAGCTATGCGTCAGGAATCAGGAAGGCGGAAGTTTCTTCGCATTGAACACCCAGAAGGATTTGATGACTGGATTGCGCCGATTGGAGAACCTGTCACAAGTGATATGGAAGCAGAAGAAAAACACGATGAAGACTGCTACAATGTATTTCTTCCATTGTGGATGGTAGATTCAGCACAATTTGACGGGACAGGACAACAAGCTGTCGCAGAGATTGTAGATGAAGAATTCTTTCCAGAGGCAAGTCGTATTGTCCTCCGTGTTATAGATTCAGCATTCTATAACGCGGATGTCAAAGAAGAGCTTGAACGAGCCTTATCTGCGATAGGTGTTATTCGTCAACACACGACACTCCAGATTCCTATTCAAGCCCTCGGTGGCTACGCAGTGGAGGTCTTCATTAGCGAAACGCAGCCTGCGAATATTGTACTGTGCGATGGAGAGGAGGTTGCTGTAGAGTTCCAGGAGCCTGTTGACCAGATTGCTCCTCCTCGTCCTCCTACTCCCATTCCTCCTCCACCCTCTATGATTCAAACAGACACTATGATTCCTGATGGTTTTCTTGGACCAAGCCAATCAACTGGATTTCAAGCCTTTCAAGGGCAGGGTCATGTGATTGGGAGCTCAAATGTAAATATTCCTGAATGGCGTCGGGAACTGGGTCCCCCTCGTAGACCTCAACCAAAGTCTTAGAGAGGCTGAGAGCAGTATCCATAGGTTGTTTCATTGTTTGTTTCTAGACACTTGCCACTTATACATTGTGCGCCTCGTATACATGTTGCGCGATAGGGAAGAATTTTTGTTGTGATTTTATTTAACTCATTCGCGGCGTCATAATCAATATTTTTAAATCCTTCTGATGTTTTCACATACGCAATATAGAGAATGACTATTAAGATAGCTCCCCAAAGAATCCACTTCATTTCTATTGTAGACAGAGAATCTAAACATCAAATACAAAAGATGTTCAATGACAATTGAAGCAGGAGCTGACGAAATACGCAAAGTAATTCAATCTGCTCTCCAAACGAAACAAGGAGCGCTTATTGGACGAAATGGAACAATTGAATTAGAAACTCTTTTGTTTCGTTTGTATGGTTCGGCTCCAAATCAGCCCTATCCAACACATATTTCTCGTCGCTTAGAGCTCCACGCAGGGATTTGGCCAACAGAGAAACCCCAACTGGATAAATGGGTCTTTATGTTGTTAGAAGCCATTCGTCTTTCAGATGTGCTCGTCGCAGGATGGTATGAGCCTCTCAAAGAGCAAGAGAAACGTCTTTTAGACGCAACAAATAAAGTGGCCCCACGAATTCCTCTTCGGAGCCTTGAGCCTTATTATGTGGAGCCTGAGCTACGGTGGACACAGCTTCTTGCTGGACAACGTGTAGCGGTTGTTTCATCTTTTGCCCTGACAATTGAGGAGCAGATTTTGAAAGCATCTGAAGTATGGCCAATTGCGACAGAGAGTATTCTACCTACGAATGTAGAATGGGTACCTATTCAAACAGGGTACGCTCCAAAGCTCGCACAAGGCATAGCTGCGTGGCCTTCCGAGGTTCTAAGTTGGGAGGTTGCCGTGTCTCATATTGTCAAACAGGTACTCGGCTCCAAAGCAAGCATAGCTCTTATCGGCTGCGGTGGTCTTGGGATGCTTATTGGTGCGGAGTTGAAGAAACGAGGAATTATTGCGATTGTCCTGGGAGGAGCAACACAAGTGTTGTTCGGCATTAAAGGCCAGAGATGGGCGAATCATTCTGTTATTTCCCATTTTTGGAACGATGCATGGGTTTGGCCAAAAGATACAGAGACCCCAAAAGGAGCGTCTCTGATTGAAGGAGGCTGCTATTGGTCCAGCAAAAATTGAAGGGATGTATAGGACATAGAAAGGTACACATTCACCATGGTCTATCTGAAAGATTTGAAGCAGCAGTTTCCGTGGAATCCCCAGGCGCCTGAGGACTATACAGACAAGGAGGTCTATACCTTCCGTGTGTCTGTGGAAGACGCAACCAAACAGTGGCGTGTTCCTCTTCTAACGCCTATGAACGGCTTTGCGTATGTCGGACTTCGCCTCAGCGTCTATGGAAAGACGATGGATTATACAACAACCCCTCGTCTTGTCATTGGCTGTACAGAGAAGCCCATGTTCGGTATGCCTTGGGACAATAGCATTGCGAGCAACGGAGCGTGGTGTCCTCTTGGATTTCCCATCACCCACAAAATCATTGCGATCGGCGAGGATGGTCTGGATATTCTGATTGACCATGCGGAGCCGTGTTGGGGAAAGGTGGATTTCATCGCGCAGCGATTTGAGGACCTCTTGGAAGATGAGTCAGACATTTCGTATGTCTTTCTCAACCACCGCACAGACAAGGTAGAGTGGATTCTCAACAAAGACAACATGATGTATAAGCCGCATCCGATAGATGGTCCTGTCTACCGTCGCAAGAGCAAGATTCTTCCCAGTACACGTCGTCTCTTGGAAGACAATCGCAACGGATGGGAAGACACACAACTGTTCTGGAATCAGGTGAACCTTCCAGCACCTCTTCTTGTCTAAGGAAGCAATACCTTTCAAGAGAAAAAAATAATACACCATTTTTTTAAAAATTGAACGCCACACCTGCACAGGGTTTGGTACAACCCATCATTTCAGCTCAGATGTCTATCCCTACGTACGGAAACTTTGACGGTCTAAACCTGCCTCAGTGGGACAGGGAGATGATTCAGTCCGCCTTTGAGGCTGTAGAGAGCGTAGAGGGCGGCTGGGAGTTCCTCCGCACCTACACGCCTCCAGCGGACCAGGGTTTCATGTTCTCGCTCCCCACGGGCAAGCGCAAGGAGATTGATGAGGCCATCGAGAATCGCTATCCTGGGCACAGTGGAGCAGCCTATGGATGTACCATGCGTGCCATTGAGTTCATCGCAAAGAATGGATGGGACGCCTATGCGAAGGAGGTGCTGAACAAGAATGGCCCTCCCCCTTCGACCAAGGACGAGTTCACGCAGTTTCTGGATGTTATCTCGCCAAGCACCAAGGACGTCAAGCTGGACACGAGCCTGACGCCAGAGCAGAAGCGCGAGAAGTTCCTGGCGCTCCCTCATGACATGACGCTGGATGAGCAGGCGAAGGCTCTAAGGGAGCTGGGCGACGTGCCGATGACCTACGCGGAGATGCGCATGCGGTTCGGTTAGTTATTCTGTTGCTCTTCCTTGGCCACTTCTACAACCGCCTCAGTCTGTAACCGGTCTTCTTGGCCTACAATTTCAATATGAATGTCTGAGACCGTATTCTGCCGCTCTTCTGTTTGTGCTTTGGGTGGAGGCGGTGACACACTTCGGTCTTTGCGTTTCCAGTTGCCATCCAAATGTTTGCCTGTCTTGGCGGCCGCGCGTGACAGAGTTGTCACTAAGGAATCTCTGCGACTTCTTCCACCTTCCTCCGCAGCTTGCCTACGATTAAAAATATCAATCACTGAGCCAGACAAATCATTCACTTGTTGGACAACCTCTTTTTTAATTAATTTATTCAAGTCGGGAATCACTTCGTCCCGTAACAGCTTCTTTTTGTGGAACAGCGTCAATGTAGCTTCCGCAGTTATCTGTTTCAGAATACTGTCACGATTTTCATAAACAGTTGTGTGCTCCATCCCATCACAAATTTCAGGTTTCTTCACTGTCGGTTTATCTTCAAATTCTTTCTTAAATTCAACAATCACATCGTCAGGTACAGGAGGGGATTGTTCAATCAACCTGTCAAGCTCAGCGCGACAGATTTTTAAAAAATCCATACAATCAATGCGGTCTTTGGGAGCTATCGCAAGTTCAACAGCAATCTGTCTTTGAAATTTTCCCCAGGCGATTCCCGCAACACGATGTGCTTCTGAGCCTTGCGCAAACCGTAAAAAATTTCCAAGGGTTGTTAAGATACCCGCAAAGATTGAAACACCACCAATGGCCGCTTGTGCATATTTTTTAATCTCAGGATCATCCGCAGGAACAAATCCATCCAAGGCAAAGTTTGCTGTTCCTGTAAGCGTTGATAAAATAATGACAGGAATCGTAATCCACATATTCATCATAGAGTACTTCTTTTCGCATCTATCATGAAGCCAGCGATAACATCCTGCTTTATCGGCCCATTCTGCCATTAAGGTTTCTTGCTGCTTTGTCCATCCATTGTTAAATTTCTTGATGGGATTTCCAGACACATCCGAATTTCTTCTAGATACAGGTGGGGTTGGAAGGGACATCTACTGTTCTAAAGAATTTTACGCGGCTCCTCCTCTGCCTCTGCCCCTACCTCTTCCACCGCGACCTCCGCGGCCACCACGACTAGATTTCTGTTGGAGACCATTTTGATAAATTCGCTCCGCAGCGTCTAGTGTTAAGGTCTTTGGGTCCAAACCTTCAGGCAAGCTTACAAACTGTGGTTTCTTCCCTCCAGCAACTTTCTTGTACATGAAAGGACCATATTGTCCAACACGGAATTCAAACTCTCCTAGACTATGAAGAGTCGCTTTGGTTTTCTCCTCAAACTTTTCTTGGAGCTCTTCTTTCGTCATACCGTCAGTGACTTTGACATTTATGCTCCCCGCTTGCGCATAGTAGCCGTGCGGTCCTTTCTTGATAACAATAGGCTGTCCTTGGAATGTTCCCCAAGAGCTTGGAGCAGGATTCTCTACAGACTGGACAAACGCGAGAGCTTGGTCCTCTGTGAGACTTTGAAAGTCTACTCCTACAGGCCATCCATAGAACTTTGTCTTTTCTTTTTCACCACTCGGATCTTCTCGGAGAAGAATAGGTCCCTTGCGACCAAGGACAGCCTTGAGTCCATCGGAGAATTCTTTACTCCTTGCGGCAGTTTGTGCGGCCCTCTCTGCTTTTAGTTCAGCTCCCTTTGAGCCTTTCTTTGTTGTCTTCAGTTCAGCATAGTGGTCTTTGTAGGAATTCCATGTATCGCGACAGACTTGTTTCCAAGGCTCTTCTCCTTGCGCGACCTTATCCAGACGAGTCTCCATGTGTGCTGTGAAATCATACTCAAAGAGATTTGTGAATTCCTGAAGACAGAATTTGAGGAGACTCTGACCCAGAGGCGTGGGTACCATTTTGTCTTTTTCTGCGCCTACCTGTTTTGTAACTTTGGATTCCTTGGGTGGCCATTGGCCGAGAGCACCAAGCATATAAGTTACAACAGCAGTAGGAGTCGCAGGTGTGTCTTTCTTTTCAGCATACTTCTTTTCTAGCAAAGTCCCTACAAGACTAGCATACGTACTGGGTCTTCCAATTCCTTTCTTTTCAAGCTCTCTTACAAGTGTGGCTTCATTGTACCGAGGAGGAGGTTTGGATGTCACAGGAGCTGCTTCCAAACTTTTCCACAGGAGTTTGTCTCCTTGTCTGAGAGAAATGGCCTGAATCCATGTGGCTTGCGCAGCATCTGCTTCCGCAGCGACTTCTGTTTCATCAAGTTGAACAGGACTGAGCCCAACACGACGCCACCCTGGGAACGTTGTCCGACGCCATTTGGCTTCCCAAGGAAACTCACCTGGGTCTCCATCAGCCAAGAATGTCAAAATGCGCTCATCTCCTTTACAGGCAGACATGACACTCTGAATAGAGCGAGCCCAAATAAGTCTGTAGACTTTTCGCTCAGTATCATCCCACTTTTCATCACAAGGGAGCATCACCATATCAAAATGCGTTGGACGAATCGCCTCATGTGCTTCTTGTGCCTGAACAGGTGCCTCTTTTACCTTTGAGACTTTCTTCTCTGTTTTACTCACATAGGCGTCTCCGTAAAGCTTTGTGACCATACTTTCTGCCATTCCCTTGGCTTCCTCTGAAAGGACAGCATGGTCTGTTCTCATGTAGGTAATATGACCTTGCTCATAGAGTTTTTGTGCGATGAGCATAGTCCTCTTAGGAGGACAATTGTACAACGCGGAGACCTCTTGCTGCAGTGTACTGGTAATCAAAGGCTTGGGTGCTGATTCAGACCATGCTTTTGTTTCCGCAGCAAATACAGTCGCAGATTGGTCTTCATGAATGTTTTCTAGAAAATTCAAAGCAGACTCTTTGTCTTCCAATTCATCTTTCAGAATCCCTGGAAATCCAAAGCCATTGCTCTTATTCTCCCATTGTCCACTGACTTTCCAAACGGTTTCCGCACTAAAGCTTTTTATTTTCTCCTCTCGCTCGCAGAGAAGGCGAAGTGCGGGTGTCTGGCATCGTCCAGCGGAAAGCGCAGGTCCTACATAGTTCCAGAGAAGAGGAGAAATTGTGAAACCTACCATCATATCCAAGATGCTGCGTGCTTGTTGCGCATTCACACGATTCATGTCAATGCGACGAGGGTTCGCGACGGCCTGCTTGACTGCGCTTGCTGTGATTTCATGGAAGACAGCGCGTGGGGTTGTTTGAGGATTTAGTCCTAAGAGAACAGCCACACTGTACGCAATTGCTTCACCCTCTCTATCATCGTCACTCGCGAGATAAATTGTTTCTGCTTTCTTTGCGGCCTCTTTCAACGCAGCAATTGACTTGGCTTTTTCTTTCAGAAACGTGTACGTTGGCTCAAAGTCTTTTTCAAGACCAACAGCGGCCAAATCTTCCTGTAAAGCACGGATGTGTCCATAGGTTGCTTGAACAATCCATCCAGGACCCAAGAATCCTTGGATTTTTGAGCATTTTGCGGGGGATTCTACGATAACAAGGTTCACCATGGTCTACTTGGTCTAGACACAATTAGACAAACAATTTTAAGTGGCACAAAAATTGAACGTGGGTTACCTTTCATGGAACGTACCGCCCTTTCTACGCCTCCAATATGTATACCTCAAGCAAGCCTAGTGTATTCTCGCAAATGAACAAGCCTCCTGTAAGGGTAGACTCTGGTGGCTACCGATCCTGGAAGCAGAAGGACCAGGTACCCGAAAAGAAAGAGCTGAATCCAGCATCGTTTACCGAGTTTCCGGACTTGGTAAAGGGTGCTCCAAAGAAGACAGTCTTTGAAGGAACTTCTTTGGCAAGCAAGCTCAAGGAAGTCATCGCAGCAGAGGAGGAAGCAGCAATTCAGAAGCGACTCAAGAAGGGCGACACTCCTGAGCAAATCCTTCGTGAGATGTGTGTGGCTCTTCCTTTGAAGAGCAAGACAAAGTCAATTCAGCCTTTGGAGATTCCTTGGTGGGTTACGGATGAAACCAAGCCTATCGTGATTCCACCCTTTCGCCCCAAGTCACTTGTTCAGGTTGCGGAAGAGCGGCGTCTGAAGCGCCTTGGAGTCAATCCACGTGAGTTGTATTTGTATGATGAGCCTCAGGAAGAGATGGATGATGCTGTTTCTCTACCTTCCCTTTCGGACCATTCTATGGAAGCTGATGAAGAGGAAGTCCCGCAAGAAGAACTTGCTCTTCAGTAGAGAGGATGGCATCTTCATCCACCAGTAACAAAAATGATGTAGCCCTTGAGGCTTGTGATATGCGTTGTGTACCTATCTTTAAAAAGAATACGAATGAAAGCGTTACAAAAATATGTGAAGAGTCAATGGTTTCTTCAGAGCATTGTTATACAGAAACAGCAGCACAAGACCAATTTTACAATTCTATCAAATGGAGCCTTCTCAGTGATACGATTAACACATCTATGGGATATTTTATTGAAGAGCTCAATACAAACGTAGAGCTAGGAGCTCTTATTCAAAAAGCTTATAAATTCGGACCGATTCGTGATGTTCGTGGTACAACTGCAAAACGTTTCGGTCGTCTTGGTCTTGTTGTATTGAACAATGAACATTTTCGCTTCTGTAAAAATCTAATTCTCAAACTCACACTCACCAGTATTAATGGTCGTACACAAGAACTCTCCCATATTTCTCTTCATCCAAAACTTCCTTTTTATTATCGTGATACACGGAGGTCACGAAGTGGTTGTGGATATTACGCGAAAGGTGTTGCGGCGCATCCGAGTGGCAGTGGTAGTGGCGCACCCAGAGCAAGAAGTCGTAGCAAAAGTGCTGAGCGAGGGAGTAGCAGTAGCAGTAGCAGTAGTAGCAGCTCCGCAGCATCTGGAAGAGGGAGAAGCAGGAGTAGAAGTAGAAGCAGAAGCGCGAACGCAGCAGCCGAAACAGGACCTTTTCATTACAAAGTAGATACTTTGTACTGGAAAGATGTTCCATTTCGCGCAGACAATAAACATATTCCTTTCATGGAGTTCCACCCAGACCCCTCACATCCTGGTCACTTCCGTGAAGAAATAACTGATTTTCGTGGAGAGATTGCTCGTCACAAAATTGTTGTTGAAAAGAAAAAACCAAAAGAAGCCCCGAAGGCACTCACAACACGACTGAAATCACAAGCTGCGGAGCAGGCACGAAGCGAAGCAGCAACTGGGGGTGAAGCTACCAAGAAGAGAGAAAAAGAAATTTTTAAACAATTAATGTCGGTTGCTTTAGAATCAGTGCCAGAGCCTGAGGCTGGTACAGATGATGAAGGGACTCTGTCTCGTGATGTTGTAGAACAAATTGAGACACTCAATCGTGTACATCAAACAATCTGTCATACATTCATACAATTTTGGAATACGAAGCTACTTACAGGTGTAGAAGCAGAGCGTGGGCGAGCAAATCTTGTGAATCAGTATCCTGGCTTTCCTTCAATCCTGAAATCTGCAGAGGGAGGTAGACGACGAACACGCAAACTTCATCGCTCTAGACATTAATTGCGCACAAACACCAATAGCTTATCATTGTTCCATCCAGGAGAATAGCGCAACTCATGGTCGCACACAATAAATGTGTGGAAACTCACAAGATGTTGAATTTCGGGAAATACCTCCTCATAAGGCTGTGTGGGTCTTTCGCGAAAGATATCTTCAATAATCAACAATCCTCCTTGTTTCAAAAAAGGGAGAGCAGTCCGAATGACAGCACATTGGTCAGGGGGGTCATGAGACGCATCATCCATAATGACATCAAATAACTCACCATCAGAAGTGGCCTCTGTAAGTTTTTGATGAATGCTTGCGGGGTCTCCCGCATCCATCACATCTAAGTGTACATTCGGCAATCCCATGGACGCAATGTATTCTAGATTGGGAATATCTCTATCATACCCAAAAATGCGAGCTTGGGAAAAGAATTGTCTCCATGCGCGAACAGAGGCTCCGCGAAAGACACCAATCTCCGCAAACTTAATCGGCCTGTGCTTCAATGGCTCAAAGAATAAGGAATAAGGAGCTGTGTAAGGATGACGATGTCCATGAACAGTGTAAGCGCATTTGTCTGTACCTGATTCTGCGCAGAGTCTACAAAGAGTACTGCGACACCCAGTGCTGTCAATCGTTATGGAATTCATCTAGACAAGAATAGTGCTTGCGTTTAGATTCCTAGTGAAAATTTGAATAGATTTCAAGGTAGAAATCCTGTAGAACCATGCCACTTACACTAGATGAGATTCATACAAAGGTGCTCACTCTTCAGGGAAAGAAGATTCATGCTCCTGTCACGCGAAACAAAGGCGCAACAGGTCTTCTTCTTGAGACAATTACAGGAATTCCCCACAGCCCAGCGTGCCTGGATTGCGTAGATGGTGAATTGAAGACATTTCCTATCAAGAAACTGAAAAGAGGCGTTTTGGTTCCAAAGGAAACTCTTGCGGTCACAATGCTCTGTACTGATGACCTCAAGGGTTGTGCCTTCCAGGATTCAAGGTGTCTCAAGAAGATGGAGCGTATGCTTGTTGTCCCTTACTATCGTGAAGGAGATTCAATTCAGTATCTCAAGCCAACCCTACTTGAAAAGAAAGACCAACCTGATATATACAGCATCTTGGAGGCTGATTATACCACCATTCGCAGTGAATATATAACTTCTAATACCCTCAAATCAGAAATAGGTACATATCTCCAGACGCGGACAAAAGGCGCAGGCCATGGGTCTCAATCCAGGGCCTTTTATCTTCGCACAGGATTCCTGAAGAAATATATTCCTATTGAGATGACTCTTCCTTCAACTTGACAATCTTCTGGATAACATTTACGTATTCGTTTACATCAACAACACAATCGTCAATCACAGCATCTGGATATTTTTCTTTGTTTGGATACTGAGTATTTGTAAATCTATAATAAGGAAGGCCGCATTGGAAACAAACATCTTCATAATGGTGACGATGGTTTTTTTCACCTCCCACAATTGCGGCTTCCAAGACATAGGTTCCAGGAAAACAAAAGATTAACCAAGAAAGCCCTGCGCCATGAAGCCCTGTGATTATCTCGGAGCTGCGAAACAACCGAATTTGTTCTTCAAATGTCATATGCTCCATTGTATAAATGCTAAATCCAGCTCTTTTGACAGGGTCAAACAATTCTTCTTCATTTAAGATACGACGTGCTTTGGCTTCTCTCGCATTGCGTGAAATGTAGGAATACTTGCCTTTGACCTGTTGGACATTTTCCCAGAGAGGTTTATATAAATCTCTCACATAGGAGTACATCCAAGGCTCTCCAATTGTATAAGTGTACCAGATACATCCTGGCATTTCTACATATTCATATCCAGGTGTTTTTTCAGTTTCTCTCTTAAATCGCGGAGGTAGCAAAGACAATGCTTTTTCTGTAATATAGTTATTGTGTTTATTAGGATAATAATAAACAATCTCTTCTCCTTTGTCAAAGAAATAGAACCGAGACAACATGTAAAAAAACAAATGATAGACATTGCTTTCTACAGCATCTCCAAGCTCAATACGTTTGGGTAAATCAAGAGATTTGTAATGAACAGCATGGAGTGAAAATTTGTATTTATGCTCTTTTGTTACTTTTTCAAACTCTTCAGGAGGAAAATATAATTTATGAATCTCTTCTCGCATATAAGGCCATAGATTGCTCATTTGGTAAAGATAGCTCTGACAATTTAGGTTGCTTCAATTAGAAGTTCATTCGTTTGTTTGGAAGGGTCTTTGCTATGAATCGCTCTCCTAGCGATAACAATGTAGCGCGTGTAGGGTGGAGTTGGAAATGCTTGTTGGACAAGAGGTACATCGGCGTTGCTCATGACAAATTTGACTTGTTTCTCACGCAGGCTATGGCAGAGACGAAAGAGTAGTTGGTGCTTGATTAACGGAAATCCATCTGCTTGGTACCCTGTAAACGAAGTCGCTTGCTCTTTTGCGTAAGGAGGGTCTACATAGACAAAGTCACCTTGACTTGGTCTCCGCAAAGGCCCTTCAAAGTCTTCACAGACAAATGTGACAGGTTGAAGAAGCTGTGAGACAGCCAAGATGTTTTGCTCTTCAAAGAGTGTTGGAGCCTTGTTATGACCAAACGGTACATTGAATTCACCGTCTTTGTTTTCACGATACACACCGCGGAATCCAACTTTATTTAGAAAGACCATGCGTGCTGACATTTCCAAGGTGTGACTGTGCTTATTCTCGTTGAATCGCTTACGAATCCAATAATAATAAGACTCTTGGGATGTCTTTGCTTCTTCCAAACTCGTGGGCTCCTTTGTCCCTTCCATCACCTGAATGGCTGAAAATTCTGTTTGAAGGTTTCGGAGCTCCTGGAGGAGTGCTGTAGGCTGACTCTGTATATGCTTGTATAACGCAATCAAATGGGGATTCAAGTCACTCGCATACACAGAGCCTTGAAGTTGTTTTCGCCCTGCTTGTACCTCGGTGAGGTATGCTAGCAAGACACTACCGCCTCCGACAAACGGCTCATAGTAGTTTTTTACAAGAGGAGGAAAGAGTGCGAGAACATTCTCAAGTAATTGTGTTTTTCCTCCGACCCATTTCAAGAAAGGCTTTGCCATGGTTGCTACACAGGATGGAGGAAACAGGTTCAAATTTAAGCCCTAGATAGAGATGGTGAAACCTGCGACAAGCAATCGCAACTCCAATACAAATGCTTCCGTTGTCACGTTCAGGCAACAAGGGAAACAAGTCTATGCGAATAGTCTACTCAACACAAAAGCGCTTGGAGAGCCTTGTCCAAATCGTGTCTATGCAGCAAATTCTCCAAACACGTCGTATTCGGGAACAATGTATATAGACCAACGTGTAGGAGCAGTCGCAACAACATGTGCTGAAAAGGCCGAGATTCTCGCAAGTGACAAATGCTCAGAACTGGAACAGTAATCCTGCTCTTCCACCATAAATCCGCAAAATATTGTAGGTTTCCGCAAAAGAGTAGACTATGTAACGAGGAACGTTGTTTGGGTCAATTGACCCAAGATAAGGTTTGAATTGAAGACGCAACTCAATCTTTTCAACCTTGTCCAGATTTCCTTCACCTGTTGGAACGGAAGTCGGCATGATGCCGTGTTCCATTCCGAACGGTAGATTATAATAATAGGCATTGACCCATGGAGTTTTTTTCTGAACAATAGAAGGAAGCAAGCTTCTAAAAATCTGAGGGGCCATATTGCTGTACCGATACAATTTGTTTTCATACACTAAACTTACCATATCTATAGGCTCAGATTGACGTGTAGAAAAGGCTGGAACAAGACTTCCTAAATTTACTGCGTTCAAGCCACTCGCATCTGGCCACCAGGGAGCTACAGAAACACTATAGCCACTGAGGTCTCTAGAGGCTAAAAAAGGCGCATTGTATGCAGGGGCTTCATACCGTTGCGCAAAGAAAAACAAGTCTCGTGTAGGATTAGGAATACGTAAGGGAATATTGAGCCTCGGCAAACCATTTGTGTCTGCTGGCTCAAAAATGTAATGTTGAGGAATTGGGTACTGAATGTCTGAAATGCGAAATTTATTGGCTTCAGGTTTATCCAAGTAGACATATTCTGCCAAGACATACGTGTCACCCAAGTTATACGAGTTTGCCATTGTGATGTTTGGAATCTTGGAGACATTTGTAGAAACAGACGGGTTTCCTGTTAATCCAAAGACAGGTGTTGTCCCTCCTGTCTGATAAAAGGGCGAATTCACCA
>JACCDW010251518.1_pt1 | contig 14933 bp, 10 predicted proteins | sample 7449781 | NCBI WGS metagenome assembly JACCDW01 (sample SAMN15323449, study PRJNA562643) | freshwater metagenome | isolation source: river surface water | place: USA:Blue River Watershed | collected 2017-08-18
CCAACCCATTGGAGCCGTTGTTCCTGTTATTATCTGCCCGTTGTTAAATAGTGTTATTAAAGCAGTTGATGATCCATTAAATAAAGAAGCAACAGTAGTAACGAGATTTGTGTTCCAATTACTTCCACTTGTAGTAATATTTTGATTGAAGAATACACAATACTGAAACATATTAGCCATAGTTGTGACTTTGGAGGTGTTCCAGTTTAGCGGGGATGTTCCTGCTACCTGTTTGTTAACTGAGGTTATCGTGCCAGAAGTTATATTAGATCCATAAGCAGTAGTAAGAACCAAGTTGGTGTCATCAGTAATGCTTTGAATGCTACTAGAGTATATTAATGCTGATGTCTGTATGATTAATACATCTCCAATAGATAAAGTAGATAGAAAGGTGGCACCAGGACAATTTAATACTTTTGTGGCATTAGTGTATGAGGAAGTAGAAGGAGTGACGTTAGATATAGATGTTAGACCAGTTTCTCCGTTATTAAATCTTGTAGTGGAAGAAAAGGTTGTTGAACCAGTAAACATAGAAGACATATTAGTAACGTTAGAAGTATTCCATCCTCCAATATTTTGATTAAAGTTGGTTGCACCAGAAAACATGCCAGATAAAGTACAAGAAGCTACTCCAGAGGTGTTGACGAGATTAGTGAGAGGTTGGTTGAATAAAGTAGCAGATTGAAACATTCCTGAAAAATTAGTGCAGATAGGAGCCGACCAGTTTTGAATTGTATTACTACCTCCATTGTTAAAAGAAGTTGCAAATAGAAACATAGAGTTTATATTTGTAGCTTTAGATAAATTCCAACCACCAATATCTTGATTAAATGAGGTTGCACTGCTAAACATTGCGTTTAAAAGACAAGAAGCTACACCAGAAGTATTAACGAGATTGGTAAGAGGTTGATTAAATGGAGTTGATTGAAACATATTTGCAAATGTAGTACATATTGGGGCAGACCAGTTTTGAATTGTACTGCTACTTCCATTCCTAAAAGAAGTTGCTGCATTAAACATTGCGTTCATAGCAGTAGCTTTAGAGACATTCCATCCACCAATATCTTGATTAAAGGTGCTTGCTAATTGAAACATTAATGCTAATGTGCAACCAGCTACACCAGAAGTGTTTACGAGATTTGTGAGAGGTTGATTAAAGCCTGATGCAGATTGAAACGTTCCAGAAAAGTCAGTACATAGTGGAGCAGACCAGTTCTGGATTGTATTGCTTCCTCCGTTATTAAAAACAGTTGCTGCTTGAAATGTATTTTGCATACTTGTAACTTTAGATACATCCCAACTACCTATATTTTGATTAAAGGCTGATGCGGATTGAAACATACTATTCATATTAGTAACTTTAGAAGTATTCCATCCGCCAATATTTTGATTAAAGATTGATGCTTGTCTAAACATACTATTTAAACTACAAGAAGCAACTCCAGAAGTGTTAATAAGGTTCGTGAGGGGTTGATTAAATGAAGTAGCTAAATAGAACATACTTGCAAAAGAAGTACATAGAGGAGCAGACCAAGATGCTAAAGATACTCCTCCGTTATTGAATGCGGTTGCAGATCTAAACATTGTATCCATTAAAGTAGCATTAGAAACATTCCAACTACTTATATCTTGATTAAAGGAGATTGCGCTAATAAACATATTAGTAAAACTACACCCTGCTACACCAGAAGTATTAACAAGGTTTGTAAGAGGTTGATTGAAGGCTGTATTTGACTGAAACATAGAAGCAAAAGAAGTACAGAGGGGAGCATTCCAGTTCTGAATTGTATTACTACCTCCATTATTAAAAGGACTTGATTGAAACATAGATGGCATAAGAGTAACTTTAGAAACATCCCATCCGCCAATATTCTGATTAAAGGAAGATGCCGTATTAAACATAGAACTCATATTAGTTACATTAGAAGTATTCCATCCACCAATACTCTGATTAAAGGAGGTTGCATTGTTAAACATTTGAGTCATACTACAACTTGCTACACCTGAAGTATTAACAAGGTTTGTTAGGGGTTGGTTGAAGTTGGTTGCATTCTGAAACATAGTTGTAAATGAAGTACACAAGGGAGCTGACCAACCTGCTAATGATATACCACCGTTATTAAAAGCAGTTGCACCTAAAAACATAGAAGTCATCAATGTTGCATTAGATACATTCCATTCACTAATATCTTGATTAAATATAGGTGCATTTTGAAATACACTTGTCATAATACTTGCTGCTCCGGAATTTTTGACAAGATTTGTAAGAGGTTGATTGAAGGATGTTGCTGTTTGAAATGTACTTGCAAATGTAGTGCATATTGGAGCATTCCAGTTTTGAATACTATTGCTACCACCATTATTAAAAGAGGTTGCTGAAAGAAACATTGTATTCATATTTGTAACTTTAGAAACATCCCAACTACCAATATTCTGATTAAAAGAAGTTGCTGATTGAAACATAGATAACATATTACACCCCGAAACGCCAGATGTATTTACAAGGTTAGTAAGAGGTTGATTGAATGCAGTAGCAGATTGAAACATTCCTGAAAAAGAAGTGCATAAGGGAGCAGACCAAGTTAAAGGCGATAAACTTGTACCAGGAGCTCCTCCATTATTAAACGCTATTGCTGTATTAAACATATTCGTCATATTTATTACATTAGAAACATTCCAATTATTCATAGAGTTAGATCCCCCATTGTTAAAAGAATTTGTAGTACGAAACATAGCTGTCATATCATTAACATTAGAGACATCCCAAGCTCCAATATCTTGATTAAAAACGGTTGCCCCTTGAAACATATTTTTCATATTTGTTACATTAGATGTATTAAAATTGGAAAGAGATTGATTAAAAAATGAAGATGATTGGAACATAGCTTCCATATTAGTTACTTGAGATGTATCAAAATTACTTAAAGATTGATTAAAAGGTATAGATCTAAACATCCAAGCCATAATTGTTACTTTGCCTGTATTAAAACTGCTAACTGATTGATTAAAGTTTGATTGATTAAATAATCCAAACATATCTGTTACATTAGAAGTATCCCAATTAAGACCTACTCCTCCGTTATTAAAAGATGATGCTTGTTGAAACATTGCCGCTAAATTACAACTTGATACACTTGTTGTTTTAACAAGATTAGAAACGGATTGATTAAATGAAGTTGCAAGACCAAACATTAAAACAAAATTAACACAAAGAGGAGCTGACCAATTCTGTATATCTGAACTTCCTCCATTATTAAATAAAGTTGCACCGTTAAACATTGATGCCATAGTAGTGACTTTAGATATATCCCAACCACCTATATTTTGATTAAAAGAATTTGTATTTGTAAACATAGCAGACATATTCGTAACATTTGATGTATCCCAATTTATCAAATTTGAACTATTCATTACAGTACAATCTCTAAAACATTCTGATAAAGATATTGTTCCTTCTAAATTTAATATATCTACAGCACTTATATTCATATTTGAGGCACCATAAAAATATCCTCCTTCTGTTGTTCCTAATCTAAAACATTCTCCCCACTGTATTATATCAAGTAACTTTAATCTATCTCCGCCATTATTAAAAGACCATCCTGTAAATGTCCCTGTTATAGTTATTGTATAAATTCCTGCTAATGAATATGTATGAATAGAATTTTGATATCCATATATTTTATTACTAGATCCATCACCCCAATCAATTATAAAATTATAAGTACCACTAGAAACTAATGGAAGCATAAATTGTGTAGAGGAAGAAGATCCAACACTTGTGTTGTTAGTATTTATTTGTGCAATAAATGGTGTTCCGTCACAAAAAGGAATAGGAATAGGAGGAATAGGAATAGACTTATTTCTTGCGGAATCATATATATCATAGGTTAATTTTTCTTTAGTAGAGTTAATGATACAAGCGAGATTAGGGACTGTTTTAACAGGAGAGTTTGAATATACTTGTTCTTTAGAAAAGACAAGAGAGGTAGGACCAAAACCAGTTTTTACCCCGGTATTTATATATTTAGTCCCACATGAATTTTTTTTATTATTTATTGAGAACATATTATTTATATAATAATGAATTTAAATTATAGATTAATTTAAAAATAAGCCATATTAAACCAACGAAGCGGGTTTATTAGATGCTGTCAAACGACAATTAGTTCTATAGTTTGTACTTGTTGGAGCAACATTAAATGTCCATCCCATTGGAGCCGTTGTTCCTGTTATTATCTCACCATTGTTAAATAGAGTTATTAAAGCAGTTGATGATCCCTGAAATAAAGAAACAACTGTAGTAACCAAATTTGTGTTCCAATTACTTCCACTTTTAGTAATATTTTGATTGAAGAATACACAATACTGAAACATATTAGCAATAGTTGTGACGTTGGAGGTATTCCAGTTTAGAGGTGATGTTCCTGCAACCTGTTTGTTAATAGAGTTTATCATACCAACAGTTATATCAGATCCATAAGCCGTAGTAAGTACCAAGTTAGTGTTATCAGTAATACTTTGAATACTGCTAGAATATACTATAGTACTTGTTTGTATGATTAGTACATCTCCGATAGATAAAGAAGTGAGAAAGGTGGCACCAGGACATAACAACGTTTTTGTGGCGTTGGCATAAGAGGAAGTGGAAGGAGTAATATTAGGAATAGATGTAAGGCCAGTTTCTCCGTTATTAAAACGTGTAGTTGTGGATAAACTGGTTGTACCAGCAAACATATATGACATATTAGTAACGTTAGATGTATTCCATCCCCCAATATTTTGATTAAATATGAATGCCCCTCTAAACATATCTGACATATCACACGAGACAACACCCGATGTATTAACGAGGTTAGTGAGAGGTTGATTAAAAGCATTTGATGATTGAAACATAGCTTTAAAAGTGGTACAGAGGGGAGCAGACCAGTTCTGTATCGTATTACTTCCTCCATTGTTAAAAGCAATTGCTGATAAAAACATATTAAGCATAGTAGTAGCTTTAGAGACATTCCATCCACCAATATCTTGATTAAATATAGATGCTGATTGAAACATACCACTCAAACTACATCCCGCAACACTAGAAGTATTAACTAGATTTGTAAGTGGTTGATTAAAGGCTGATGCAGATTGAAACGTTCCCGCAAATGATATACAGAGGGGAGCAGACCAGTTCTGTATCGTATTACTTCCTCCGTTATTGAAGGAAGGTGCTGATAAAAACATATTAGTCATAGTAGTAACTTTAGAAACATCCCATCCTCCAATATTTTGATTAAATAGAGATGCTTGTCTAAACATTTGAATCATTGTACATCCCGCAACGCCAGAGGTGTTAACGAGGTTTGTAAGGGGTTGGTTAAATGCAGATGCTAAATAGAACATACTTGAAAAAGAAGTACATAAAGGAGCAGACCAATTTTGAATTGTATTACTTCCTCCATTGTTAAAGGCTGTTGCATTTCTAAACATATTATCCATTAAAGTAGCTTTAGAGACATTCCATCCCCCAATATTTTGATTAAAGGAGGTTGCAGATAGAAACATACCATTCATAGTACATGCAGCAACTCCAGAAGTATTAACAAGATTTGTAAGAGGTTGATTAAAAGAAGTTGCTGACTGAAACATAGATGTAAAATTAGTACACAGAGGGACAGACCAATTTTGTATGCTATTACTACCTCCATTGTTAAAAGCAGTTGCCAAAGCAAACATATTTAACATATTAGTAGCTTTAGAAACATTCCATCCACTAATATCCTGATTAAAAGCTGATGCTAAATAAAACATATTAATAAATGTACATTCTATAACTCCAGAAGTATCAACAAGATTAGTCAGTGGTTGATTAAATGATGTTGTGTCTCTAAACATATTATTAAAGTTAGTACACAGAGGAGCAGACCAATTTTGTATACTATTACTACCTCCATTGTTAAATGATGTTGCTTCATAAAATGTTGCAGACATATTAGTAACTTTAGATACATTCCAACCACCAATATTTTGATTGAAATTAGTTGTTCTGACAAACATACTATTCATACTTGTTACATTACTAGTATCCCATCCTATCAAATTAGGACTATTCATTATACTACAATCTCTAAAACATGAATATAATGATGTCGTTCCTTCTAGATTTAACGTATCTACGGCGCTTATATTCATATTTGATGCACCAAAAAAATAGGATCCTTCTGTTGTTCCTAAACGGAAACACTCTCCCCACTGTATTATATCAAGTAATTTTAAACGATCTCCTGTATTGTTAAAAGACCATCCTATAAACGTTCCTATTATAGTTATTGTATAAATTCCTGCTAATGAATACATATGAGTAACATTTTGATATCCATATATTTTATTACTAGATCCATCACCCCAATCAATTATAAAATTATAAGTACCACTAGAAACTAATGGAAGCATAAATTGTGTAGAGGAAGATGATCCAATACTTGTGTTGTTAGTATTTATTTGTGCAATAAATGGTGTTCCTTCACAAAAAGGAATAGGAATAGGAGGTATAGGAATAGCCTTATTTCTGGCAGAATCATATATATCATAGGTTAATTTTTCTTTAGTAGAGTTAATGATACAAGCAAGGTTAGGAACTATTTTAATAGGAGAGTTAGAGTATACTTGTTCTTTAGAAAAGACAAGAGAGGTAGGACCAAAGCCCGTTTTTACCCCGGTATTTATATATTTAGTCCTACAGGAATTTTTTTTATTATTTATTGAGAACATATTATTATTTATATTATAAAAAACTAATATAAATATTTTAAAGAAGTTTAATCTTTATCATCATCTTCGTCATCATCTTCATCATCATTATCTTCCCATACATTTATAATTTCTTTCTTCGTTTTATATATTCCCATATTCTTATCAATAATATTTAATATTCTCTTTAATTTATTTTGGAAAATATATGAACGAAGTGAATCATTGGATTGATTATATGGAGATGTACTATATGTAAAATTTATATTATTACTTCTAGATACTATATTTATAGGAATATAAGTTTCATTATATAGATTATGTGTTAGGTTATGTGTTAGATTATGTGTTGTATTATGTGTTAGGTTATGTGTTAGATTATGTGTTGTATTATGTGTTAGGTTATGTGTTAGATTATGTGTTGTATTATGTGTTGTATTATGTGTTGTATTATGTGTTAGATTATGTGTTAGATTATGTGTTAGATTATGTGTTAGATTATGTAATTTTAGGTAAACAGTTGGATGAACAGTTGGTTTATATGTAGGTCTCTTTGCTTTGGTATAATTATTATATGATTCCTCTTTTGGCATAAGTATATATTGAGTATTAATTTTATAGATAGACATAAAGCCGTAATTTACGTTTCCACAAGTTGAAAAGATATCATCTGAACATTTTAAACATATTTTTTTATTATCTTTCATAGGAGGTTCTCGTATTCTATTTGAACACCAGCATATATTTCCAGAATCAATAGAAAAATATTTAGTATATTTTCTTCTTATACATCTATCAAAACAGGATGATACTATAGTTTTGCGACTTTCTTTCTTAATTCCTTTTACTCTTCCCATAAACTTAACATTTGGCCATACATTTTGAGAAAGATGAAGATGACTTTTAGAGCATTTTAAATAAGAGTATGAATATGATAGTTTTTTTGGAAATTTATAGATATTTTTAGGCTTTTCTACATTATTCAAATTATATAAATTATAACAAGAAGTTTTAAATTTATCCTCGTTTATTTTATACGTGTCTACAAGTTGTGTTAAGTTTGTGTTTGACATATGATCAAAAATACTTTTATCATTAACTAGATAGGTACTCCCTATATTTCCTGTGTATTTTCTCAATGTTATTTCTTCATATTTTCTTGAGTTCATAAGGTATTTAGAAAAGTCTTCATTCTTTGTGATTATAAATTCACTATATCCAAAACGATTTGTATAAGTAGTCTTTATAGCTACTATTTCTTTATTTACTTCATTTAGATATAAAGAACCATAAAGATTATATAGTGGTGTATATAGAAAAGAGGTTTTAAGTACTTTCAGAAAGGACCAACTCATTTTATATATGTTTTATATATAAAATATATTTTAAACTTATATATTTAATTTATAAAGTACAAAGAAAAATGAAAATACTAAAAATCCTTTATATAATGGATCATAGTAAGACGTCTTTTTTAATCCAATAAGATATAAAAAATCCCTTATATATTCATCTTTATCCAGATTACACATATTATTAACATTCTGTGTCATAATACATCTGTTATTATTAAGTTTCCAATGAATCAATAATATTGGAGGAATTAAAGAATAAAGTATTAATATATATTTATTATTGCTTAACCAACCAAAAAATATAAACATAACAATGATATGATGTAATAATAATTTAAGACGGAATTGAAGATTGTTTATACATTTACTATAATATCCTAAAGGTGAACTATAAATATCTATCAAATAAGATAATATACCAAGTAATATAAAAATAATAACTTGATTCATATTTTAAAATATATTTTAAAATATATAACAATAATAAGTTATTTCTTTTTACTCTCAAAAATATTAGGAAAAGTTCCAATAAATGGCATTCTTAGTCCATAATACTTAATATGAAGATCATCTCCCTTTTTAATCCTTTCCCAATCCTCAATAGAATCCCATTTCCAAAACCAAAAGCTATTATTAAGATTAAAGTGTCTTCCTTTATTATCAACTACCATAAATTGAGTAGATCCATAGTTTACCATCTTATATTTTTTATTAACTTTTATTTCTTCTTTCTTTTCGGTTCCATAAGAATATATAGCGTGCGCACCTGTAGCCATACTAAAATATACAAAATTAGCGAATGTTTCATTCGGGCTTTGAATGTTTCTTTTAATAGAAATGATCTTTGTAAACTCAGCTATTATTTTAAAAAAGTCTCTGGACATTTTGAAGGATTATTATATATTAATTATAATTTTTCTTTAAATATATAAAGAGAAATATGAAAGATATAAATGACCCAAATATTCTAAAAATTTTGAGATCATATTTAAAGGATACAAAAAAAGATTGGAATTATATAACTCCTACTGATTTTTATAATAAATACTATAAGAAGAAAAGACGTGATTATGTTATCATAGATTTAAGAAAAAAGAAAGCATATGACGAATATCATATTCCTAAATCTATAAATATATTTTGGTTGGATATACTAAAAGAAAAAAATTTAGAAAAACTATATAGATTATCAAGAGAAAAGAAGATATTTCTTATATGTTATGTAGGACATACATCAAGTCAAGTAATGACTCTTCTAAAGATACTTGGATTAAATGTTGTAGCAATAAAATTTGGATATGGAGTTTCTCCTGTAGAAAATGTTCCAATATCTGGTTGGCTACAGTGTCAATATCCTTTAACTTATAAAAGAGTCGTATAAGTCGTATAAGTCGTATAAGTCATATAAGTCATAGTTTAGCTATGAAAAATTTTATTTAGTTTAAATAATAAACTAAATAATAAAGAATTATAAAAAATGATTGTTGTTAACTCAGATGGATATGTTAATTCTTATTGGCTGATTAATAGCACAATAAAGTGCTGTAATCTAGAGAATATAAAAAACTCTACTAATAATTCTAATTTGAATAAAAGTAAAGAAGAAACAAATTATAATAGTTATGAACCTTATAAATCTCATAAAACTTATAATAATTATAAATCAAATCGTACTAATTATAACTATAAGAATTATAATAAAAAGTCAGTAGTTAGTTATTCAGAAGTTACAGATAACGGAACTATTAAAGTATTAAAGATCTCATCATATTAATATATCTTTGTTTCTCTCATATAAAGAGTATAATCCCAATCGTCAAAAGCCTTCTCTATAAGTACATCATATTTATCTGATGTATAAAGTTCCATATCTCCTCTTCCTATACAATCAAAACCTGTATGATCACACTCTCCTTTATAAAACCCATAAATAGTATTTCCATCTTCATCATTATATTTAAAAAGAGCTCTCCAGGCATCTTCATCATTTGTTCCTCCATGAATCCAATAATAATGAATAACACACTTAGGAAAATTATTACACTCTCTTTGCACTTCTCCTATCATTCTTTTTGGAGTCCAATCATAATCATCAAGATGATCAAATGGCTCCTTTAAATCTTCCAAGTTTGGGTTTTCCTGTTGACGAAAGCATAATTCACGTTCCATTTTATAATATTTAACTTTAAATATATTTTATTATATTTAAATTTTTAAAATGCCTTTTAGTCTTTTCTACTCTTACTCTTTCTATTCTTACTCTTACTCTTTCTAACACTCTTTCTACTCTTACTCTTACTCTTTCTAACACTCTTTCTATTCTTACTCTTACTCTTTCTAACATTCTTTCTACTCTTATTAGTCTTCTTTGATTTACTCTTAAATTTGTATTGTGATTCAAGCTGCGATATATGCGAATCAATTTCTAGGTATTTAGCCTCATCTAAGGTTGCTAGAAATAGTGCAGCTCGTGCATTAGAATCTAATTTTGCTGGATCAAGTTCTTTTGTAAGTTCTATAATTGATTTAACAAAACAATATTTTATAGTGGTCAAGCAATGCTGATCGAAATTTGTATCTATTTTATATCTGTTTCCATCAGATGATATTATTCCTATATATCGACAGTGATGCAATACTTCTGAAATCAATACTTTCTTAGAAACAGGAGTAAGTATTTGATCCATGAATAAAGAAAAATCTATTGATACTTGTGGCAAATCGTAATTAAGTTTATCCTTAAATAATAAATTAATCTGTGCAATATAAAAATAAAATGTTATAATCCATTTTAAATCTGTTTTGTAAACAATATTAATTAAATCTTGATCATTAAGATCTTGAGCAAATGAATCAATATTTTCATAACCAGAAAATATACTAAGCGATTTATTTATTGGAGGGAAATCTTTATATCCTTTATATAATTTCCACGCCCTAATTTCTGGCTGAAAAGTTGAAATATGTCTTGTTAAGAATTCTGTCATACTATTTAGTTTAAATTTTAAACTTCCAATATAATAAAATAATGATGTATTTGTACGTTCTAAAGTTATATAATTTGTTTGACCAAAGTGTTGTCTTAAAACACTTTGATTATATTTATAAGAACTATGCTTGCTACAATCTATTCCAGTAAATATAGAAAAGCGGTCATTTAATGCTTGAATAGCAAGTTCATTAGGATCATTAGGACCATTATAATTACTTCCATTATAAGTTTGATATTCAGCAATCACTTGACGAAATAGTTGTTTGCCTTGTTGGTTTAATTTAATTAATCCATTTAAACTTCCAAAAGAATATTCAAAATAAAAACTTTGTAAAACATAAAATGAATTTTCAAATTCTAATGTTATAAATGTATGATCTGGGAAAGAAGGACCACCTAAATTGTATACAGTTACATAAAAATTAGGATCTTCAGCGTCCATTCTATCACTTTTCTCCCCCTTTTGTAATTCTTTAAATAGATAATTTAACATGTATCTAGAAGTAAAACATCTTAAAACAGAATGCTCGTTTAATTCACAAGCTTGATCAAATATCCTACTATCTGATGCATCTATTAATCCTTTTTGAATTGCAAAATTTTTAAAGGATTTATTAGTCATAATATTTTGTATTCCTGTCCACATTTGCTGAACTATTTTTAGAAATTTTTCAAGTTTTATTTCATCACTATTTCCCCTATATTCTAAATCTACTGGTTCTAATATTAAATATTTTCCAAGATTAGCTTGTTCACTATGAATATTTAATGGAGCTATAGCAGATGGAATCCTAGGAACTTCTGGTAATTCTGGCATTACCGGTAATGCCGGTAATGCCGGCAATGCCATTACTGGTGGTAATACTGCCGGTAATGACGGAAATGCCGGTAATACCGGTAATGCCGCAACTGATGTCTTTGGTTTAAAAGAATCAAATAAAGAGGTATGTCTTTTTAAGTATAGTTCTTTTCCTAGTGCTTCAATTTTTTGTTTATATTGAGAAGTAATAACATCAGGAACTGCTTGATTTAATAGTATCCAATCTGATTGTCGAAGTTTTGATAAAAAATTTATTAGTTCTTCATCTGGATTAAGAAGGATAGGACGAGGATCGAAAGAAACTGAAGAAGAACCTGAATAAAGTCCTCTTATATAATTTGCTATAATATCTTTGTTGCTCATTGCCATCTTGCTATTTTGATATTTTTATATATAAAAAAATAATTAATTATAGTAAATTTATCTTTTTAAATATAGAAATTCGCAATCAAAACATAACATAAAAATAAGATTATATTTTAGAATAAACTAAAATATAATATTAAGACATCAATAACTCAAGTTCTTTAAGTTCATCATTAACATTATTATTAATCTTTTCATCTATATTTATCTTCTCACCCAATACAGGAACTTTAGGAAGATCTTCTTTCTTAACTTCTTTCTTTACTATCTTATCTAATTCTTCTGCCTCAAGTTCTCCCAACTCTGATAATAATTCATCCTCATCCATAACAGGACCAATTGGTCTAGATAACTCCTCTGCTATCTCTTGTTGATTCTGCATAGAATCATTGATCTCTTCAACCAAATCAGAAACCTGATCAGGATTAGGACCCTGTCTAAGAACCTGAGAAGCCTGTTTCATAACCTCAATAATATTATTTGATGTCATAAAAGACTCAATTGTCAATCTTTGTGTTTCCAGATTATAAATATTTCCATCAATCATATTTGCCTCTCTCTCATATAGTTTAAACTTCTTCATATGAAGTAGAGCCTTATCCTTAATCCCTTTCTTCATCCATTCTTTAGCATTAGTTTTTTCACGATCCATATTATTCTGGATAAAGTCACGTCGCTTTTCCAAAGATGATATTGCGTCTTTTAGTAGAAAGATCGTCGCCTTGATATCAACCTTCTTCTCTTCTTTCTTCTTTCCAAAAAGAAAAGCCATGTTTTGATAATATTTGATGAGTATATTTATATAAAATTTAAGTTTATAAAATTTCAATTTTATAAACTTTTAAAAATCATTTTAGTCTTATATTTATACTTTTGGATAAATTTGAGGAACTGAAATATTAGGAAATTTAATCAACATTCTTCTCTTTATATTATGATTTTCAACATCTCTCTTTAAATCTATCGAGTCCTGTACGCCTCCTATAAATTCTATACAACGATCTACATATGGATTAATAGTAATAGACATAATTTCTATTAAAGTATCTACGCTTTCATCTCCAGCCTTAAAAATAAGTTGATAATCTAATGATTTTAATATAAATAATATTTTTGAAATATGAGATAATCCTAGATACGATAATACCAGAGATGACTGTACATTTTCGCCTTTCAACATTCGAAGTACTGTATATATTTCTAATGTTGAATTATAAATAGCATCTAAAATCTTAATTAATATTAATTTATTTTCCGAGCTTTTATCAGATAGATCCTCAAGTAAATTAAATCTATTAGATTTAATATCTATATTTATTGGATCTCCTTCTTTGTCAATTAAACCAAGTCTCTGTGATACGAGATTATAAAATATATCTTTCCACATATATTCAATCTCATCTACCTTAAATTTATTAGTCTTATTATACTGTTTAACAACTAAACTTTCTGTTGGAAGTAAATCAAAAAAATTATTACAAAAATCCATCATAGTTTCTGATGAATTCAGTAGTTTTATTAAAACATCTAGTCTTGGCATTTTATCTTTATATTCATTATGTTTCTGATCAGATTTTATTAAACTTAGAATATAGTTTGATAATGAATATATAGTTCCTTCTATATATTTCTCCCTAGTTCTAATATCAGAATAATGCCATTTTATATTATCTGTACATTTTTTTGTATATTCTATTGTTCCTTTAGTTGTTCTTCTAAAACATATATCATACTCCTTCATAAATCTTATTAAAGGTTGGTCAATTGTTATATCTTTCATAAAATCCAAATGTCTCTCTGATGTTTCAACATAAAAATCTACAGGAAATCTAGGCGTTGCCAATGAACCTACTAGTTTTATCAAATCTCCATCAAAAATTCTATAACATCCATTATAATTGTCACAATCAAGGCACATCATATCACTTGACCCGTGTATATCTCCAAATAATAATAATAAGGGTAAATCTATTCCATATCTTCTCATTTTATCAAACATAACATCAGAAGGTTTAAGATAGTAGCATAATACCGGACCAGATATTCTATTTATCGGAATCCCATTTATAAATAATTTTTTTGGCCCAAATTCTTTTTCTTCCATTGTTTATTTATAAATATTTATAAATAAAATATCTTTTTTTTAATCCTTTTCGTATATTTGTCTAATCAAGTAATAAATTAGTTATAATTTCTATAGTCTTAACATCATTTTCCCTATCACTAGTTCTATTTCTAAAAAATATAGTATCTAATTTTATTGACTCTATTGGATCTTTACTCAAATCATATGAATTAGTAGAATTAAAAGATATAGGCTTTATTTTAGTATGATTCCTAAAAAAATTTCCAATAGAAACATCATCTACTACTGAATAGTCTATTTTATTTTTATTTTTTAAAATATCTCTTACTGCTTTTCTTGACATTACTATTCCAACACCAGATATATACTTCAGACCATCATATCTATCATCATTTATTCCATTTAAAGAATCTCTATAACCCTTTTTTATATGATCTAATAACCACGATCCGCCATAATCTATATTTGGATTTTTACCCAAATACTTTAAAAACATCTTCATATTTACAACAGTACTTATATTACTTCTTAATAAATAATCATAATCACTCAATCCCTCTATAAAATCCATAGATTTTA
>JACCDW011764393.1_pt1 | contig 14932 bp, 11 predicted proteins | sample 7449781 | NCBI WGS metagenome assembly JACCDW01 (sample SAMN15323449, study PRJNA562643) | freshwater metagenome | isolation source: river surface water | place: USA:Blue River Watershed | collected 2017-08-18
ACTTTTACAGGGCACGAATCGTGAGATATTTCATGGCGATCCGTTGCTTCTATGTGTGTCGCTGAGGGCTTTGGATTTATGTCTGATACAACAAAACAGGTATTGCCCGTTTCTCTTGAAAGTGAGATGCGGGAGTCCTATCTGGCTTATGCCATGAGCGTCATTGTCGGCAGAGCGCTTCCTGATGTCCGCGATGGTCTCAAGCCGGTGCATCGACGCGTCCTCTTCGCCATGAATGTGCTCTCCAATGATTGGAATAAGCCCTACAAGAAGTCGGCTCGCGTGGTCGGTGACGTCATCGGTAAATACCACCCGCACGGCGATACAGCGGTTTATGACACCATCGTGCGCATGGCCCAGAGCTTTTCTCTGCGCTACACGCTGGTGGATGGTCAGGGTAACTTCGGTTCCGTGGACGGCGATATGGCCGCTGCGATGCGATACACCGAAATCCGCATGGCGAAGATTGCCCACGATTTGATGGCTGATCTCGACAAGGAGACAGTCGACTTCTCGGATAACTATGACGGCACCGAGAAGATTCCAGATGTTTTTCCCACACAGATCCCCAACCTTCTGGTGAACGGCTCTTCCGGTATCGCCGTGGGCATGGCAACCAACATCCCTCCGCACAATTTGCGTGAAGTCATCGATGCCTGTGTGGCGTTGCTGGACAATGAAAACATCACTATTGACGAGCTGATGGAGCACGTCAAAGGTCCGGATTTCCCAACTGCTGCCATCATCAATGGCCGGGCGGGCATCATCGAGGCCTACAAAACCGGGCGTGGACGTATTTATCTGAGGGCGCGGGCCGAGGTCATCGAAGACGAGAAAACCGGCCGCCAGACCATCATCGTGTCCGAGATACCCTATCAGTTGAACAAGGCCCGGTTGATCGAGCGCATTGCCGAACTCGTGAAGGAGAAGAAGCTTGAGGGCATCTCCGAGCTGCGCGATGAGTCGGACAAGGATGGTATGCGTATCGTCATCGAGCTGCGGCGCGGCGAAGTTGGCGAGGTCGTATTGAATAACCTCTACGCGCAAACCCAGATGCAATCCGTGTTCGGAATCAACATGGTGGCGTTGGTCGATGGCCAGCCCAGGCTTCTGAATCTGAAGGAGATAATTCAGTCTTTCATTCGTCACCGCCGGGAAGTGGTGACTCGCAGGACCGTGTTTCTGCTGCGTAAGGCGCGCGAGCGTGGTCACATTCTGGAAGGTCTTGCCGTGGCATTGGCAGATATCGATGCTGTCATAGCCCTGATCAAGGAATCTCCCTCATCTACCGAAGCCCGGGAAAAGCTGCTGGCCCGCTCATGGCGTGCTGCCAGTGTGCTGCAATTGCTGGGAGATGCCGGTGCGGATGCCTGTCGTCCAGACGAATTGCCGCAGGAATTCGGGATGCGAGGGCAGGACTATTACCTGTCGCCCGTGCAGGCTCAAGCTATCCTCGAATTGCGATTGCACCGCCTGACAGGCCTCGAGCAAGAGAAGCTCATCAACGACTATCAGGAGCTGCTGCGTCAGATCGCGGACTATCTGGATATTCTAGGCAGCGAGGTGCGGCTTTTCTCGGTAGTGCGCGAGGAGCTTGCGCTGGTGCGCGAAAATTATGGTGACGAGCGTAAAACGGAGATCATCACTTCCCAGCTCGACCTGTCCATGGAAGATCTGATTACTGAAGAAGATCGCGTTGTCACGATTTCTCGCACAGGCTATGCCAAATCCCAGCCGTTGTCTGACTATCAGGCCCAGCGCCGAGGCGGCATGGGCAAGGCTGCCGCCTCTGTGAAAGATGAGGACGTGGTCGAGCATCTGCTGATCGCCAGCAGCCACGATACCCTGTTGTGTTTCACCAGCTCCGGCAAAGTCTATTGGCTGCGCGTATTCAATATCCCGCTCGCCAGCCGGACTTCGCGTGGCAAGCCCATCGTCAATATCCTGCCGTTGGAAGAGGGTGAGCACATCACCAGTTTGTTGCCTATTAAGGAGTACACCGAAGGGCATTTCATCTTCATGGCGACCCGTCAGGGCACGGTCAAGAAAACGTCTCTGACCAGTTTCTCCCGTCAGCGCAGCGTCGGCTTGCGTGCGATTGAGCTGGATGAGGGAGACACGCTGATTGGAACGGCTCAGACCGATGGTCAGCGCGACATCATGCTGTGCAGCACCAGCGGCAAGATGATTCGATTCCGCGAGACCGAAGTCCGTGAAATGGGGCGCACAGCGCGCGGCGTTCGTGGTATTCGGCTGGCTGCGGGTCATGAAATGATTGCACTTATTATTCCCGAAGACGGCAAGCAGGTACTGACCGTCAGTGAGAATGGCTATGGCAAGCGAACTCATAACGAAGATTTTCCGCTCTACGGACGTGGTGGGCAGGGCGTTATCGGAATGCAGACCAGTGAGCGTAATGGCCGTGTCGTTGGCGCTACGCAGGTGGCTGATGGCGAAGAGATCATGCTGATTTCAGATCGGGGAACGCTGGTCAGGACTCGAGTTGACGAGATTTCAGTGCAGGGCCGCAATACTCAGGGCGTGCGTCTGATCAAACTCAAAGCCGATGAGAAGCTGGTCGGGCTGGAGCGTGTCGAAGAGCCGGAGGAGTCTACCGAACAATTTGTCGGTGATGTTGTCGATGCAGATGTCCCGAACATTGAGCAGGATAACGCTGAAGATTAAATCTGGAAGAGCAAACCGGAGAGATCAGTCCGGCGGGAACCATTGTCTGTGACCAAAAATCAAACCACTACTACCGGGGAGGGCGGCAATATTGTCGCGTTCCTTGGTCCGCTTGGTACGTTTACCCACGTTGCTGTGGACAGTTATTTCGGTGTCGACGCCGAGAAGCTGAGCGTGCCGACCATAGACGATGTGTTCATCGAGGTGGAGACAGGCAGGGCGCGTTATGGTGTAGTCCCTGTTGAAAACTCCACGGAAGGAGCCGTGAACAATACCCAGGATTGCCTGATCGACACGTCGCTCCACATCATTGCCGAAGTCATCATTCCCATCGAGCACAATTTCCTGATGCGTCAGGATGCCGAAGCAGGAAAAATTTCTCGCATTGTGTCCCATCGACAATCACTCGCGCAGTGTCGGCGCTGGTTGAAGACGCACTGGCCGCAAGTCCCTACTCAGGAAGTCAGCAGTAACGCGGAAGCGGCACGCCTTGCCTCGGAAGATGCCAGCGTGGCGGCCATCGCTGGAGAGAGGGCTGCAGGGCTTTATGGTTTGAAAATTGAGGCGCGACGCATACAGGATCAGCGCAATAACAGCACGCGCTTTCTGGTGCTGGCTCGTGATCTGACATTGCCGACAGGTCGCGATAAAACCTCAATACTGGTTTATACCGAAAACAAGCCCGGGGCCTTATTCCGCGTCCTCGAACCGTTCGAGAAGCAGCAGGTCAGTTTGACCAGAATCGAGGCGCGCCCCGCCAGGGACAGTATCTGGGATTACGTGTTTTTCATCGATTTCGAAGGACACCGTGACGACCCCGCTGTACAGAGTGTCTTCGCGCAATTGCAGGGGCGTGCAGTCAAGATCAAAACTCTCGGCTCCTACCCGGCGGCTTTGAGCGGTGCGGGTGGGAACGCAGCATGAATCTATTGCAGAACAAGAGTGTACTGATTGTCGGGCTTGGGCTGATTGGTGGCTCGGTCGCCCGAGGGCTGCACGCTGGAGGTCTGTGTCGTGCGATTTACGCCTGTGGCCGTGACGAGCGTCCTCTGCAGCAAGCTCAGGCCGATGGGGTCATCGACGAATGGTCTACCGATCTAAAGTCCATTGCTGTCAAGGCGGATGTCATTCTCATCTGCGTCCCTACGCTGACAGTACGGCGGGTGTTTGAAGACCTTAAAGATGTGGTCTCGGACACAACCATTCTGACTGATGCCGCCAGTGTCAAAGGTAGCGTCGTGGTCGATTTCCAGGCGATTTTCGGACCTGAATCGGGTCAATTCGTTCCGGCTCACCCGATAGCGGGATCGGAGCAGACTGGCTACATGGCGTCGAATGCGGATTTATTTGCAGGCCGTAAGGTGATTATCACTCCGCTTCCCAGCACCAACCCAGCTGCTTTGTCGGTTGTAACCCAGTTGTGGCAGGCACTTGGAGCTCAGGTAAATGAAATGCGTGTGGACACCCACGACGCCGTGCTGGCAGCAACAAGCCATTTGCCGCATTTGCTGGCTTACTCACTGGTCAATACGTTGGCGCATCAGAGTCAGACGGAAGATATTTTTCGCTACGCGGCCGGCGGATTTGCTGGCCTTACGCGCATCGCCTCCAGCGATCCGATTATGTGGCGGGACATATTTCTTGCCAACGGACCGGCAACCGTTGCGGTACTTGACGCCTACGTCCTGGAGCTCAAACGCATGCGCGATGCAATCGTTGCAGGCGATGGCGACTTCTTGCGCCACAGCTTTCAGAGTGCCAAGGATGCTCGTGACAACTTTGTCCACCAACACTTCTCCAATGCAGAAGGGGTTCAAGCAAGTGGGCACTTGAGTCCGATTCTTTCCAGTGCGGCAATTGCACCAGTCCTGACAATTGACGGGCCGGGAGGGTCTGGCAAGGGCACAGTCAGCAGCAGGGTTGCGCAGATTCTGGGTTGGCACTATCTGGATAGCGGTGCGTTGTATCGATTGCTGGGATTGGCGGCAAGGCGAGCTGGTCTTTCCACTGCAGACGAAGCCGCGCTCATCCCATTGATAGGACGGATGCGCATCAAATTTGGTCCGGAGCAGGGGGCTGTCTGGTTGGATGAAGAAGAAGTCTCCTCAGAGCTCCGTACAGAGTCCAGCGGAGCTGCCGCGTCCGAAGTTGCAGTTCACCCCGCTGTTCGACAGGCATTGCTCAAGTTGCAGCATGATTTCAGGCAAATGCCGGGCCTCGTGGCAGATGGCCGCGATATGGGAACAGTCGTATTTCCGGATGCCACGCTCAAGATATACCTCACAGCCTCCGCGGAGGAGCGCGCAAATAGGCGTTATAACCAGTTGATTGCAAAGGGGATTGATGTTAACCTCTCCGACCTTTTTACGGATATAGCGGCGCGAGATGAGAGGGATTCTTCCCGGGCTGTCTCTCCGCTGCGACCAGCGGATGATGCTGTGCTGATCGATACGACTGAGATCGGCATAGAAGAAGTGGTAGCTTTAGTGCTCGATCTGATTCATAAGCGCTGCGTTTCTGCATAATTGAACCAAACGTTTTTATTGCTCTGTACCCGAATTGCCAGCATCTATCGGGTATAGGGCTTTTAGTAACAGCCCCGTATGAGCTGGAATACGGTTAATCTTGAAATTTACAGGAATAAAGATGAGTGAAAGTTTCGCTGAATTATTTGAACAGAGTTTAAACGACATTGATATGACACCCGGTGCCATTGTAACTGGCGTCATTATCGATATCGATTCGGACTGGGTAACAGTTCATGCAGGTCTGAAATCGGAAGGGGTGATCCCACGCGTTCAGTTCCTTGATGAGAATGGTAATTTCTCATTGTCCATTGGTGATTCAGTGAAAGTTGCACTGGAAACCGTTGAAGATGGTTTCGGTGAGACCCGTCTGTCCAGAGAGAAGGCCAAGCGCGCCGAGTCCTGGATGGATCTGGAAGCAGCGTTCGAGAAAAATGAAGTGGTCATGGGTGTTATCAACGGCAAGGTCAAAGGTGGCTTTACAGTTGATCTGAACAACATTCGTGCCTTCCTGCCAGGTTCATTGGTTGATGTACGCCCAATTCGCGACACAACTCACCTGGAAGGTCAGGAACTGGAATTCAAACTGATCAAACTGGATCAGAAACGCAACAACGTGGTGGTTTCTCGTCGTGCTGTGCTGGAAGCTGTCAGCACCGAAGAGCGAGATGAGCTGCTGGCTGCTCTGCAGGAAGGCATGTCTGTCAAAGGTGTGGTCAAGAACCTCACTGATTACGGTGCTTTCGTGGATCTGGGCGGCGTCGATGGTCTGTTGCACATTACCGATATGTCCTGGAAGCGTATCAAGCATCCAAGTGAAATCGTGAATGTTGGCGACGAAATTCAAGTCAAGATTCTGAAGTACGACCGCGAGCGCAATCGCGTTTCATTGGGTCTGAAGCAGCTTGGCGAAGATCCATGGGTGGCAATCAAAGCTCGTTACCCGGAGAAATCTGTGGTCAAGGCAACAGTGACCAACCTGACCGACTACGGCTGTTTTGCCGAGCTGGAGCAAGGGGTCGAAGGTCTGGTGCACGTCTCTGAAATGGACTGGACAAACAAGAACGTTCACCCATCCAAGGTTGTACAGCTGGGCGATGTGGTTGATGTGATGATCCTGGATATCGACGAAGAAAGACGTCGTATTTCTCTGGGTATCAAGCAGTGCTTCCAGAATCCATGGGATCGTTTTGCTGAGACTTACAAGAAAGGCGACAAGATCAGCGGTAGCATTAAGTCCATCACTGATTTCGGTATCTTCATTGGTCTTGAAGGCAATATCGACGGTCTGGTACACCTTTCCGACATCTCTTGGGATGAGCCCGGCGAGGAAGCAGTCCGAGCCTACAAGAAAGGCGACGAGATCGAAACTGTCATCCTTTCCATCGACTCCGAGCGTGAGCGTATCTCTCTGGGCATCAAGCAACTGTCAGATGATCCGTTCGTCAGCTATGTCGGTGAATTTGAAAAGGGCAGCATTGTGAAAGGCGTGGTCTCCGCGGTAGATGCCAAGTCTGCAACTGTGACTCTGACCGAAGGCGTTGAAGGTGTACTGCGTGCTTCCGAAATCAGCAGAGACAAAGTGGAAGATGCCAGAAACGTTCTGAAAGAAGGTGACGAAGTAGAAGTCAAAGTTATCAGTGTTGATCGCAAGAGTAGAGTGCTTGGCCTCTCTATCAAAGCAATCGAGATTGATGACGAGAAGTCAGCCATTCAGGAGCACAAGAGTCAGGAGCCAACATCGGCTGCACCGACCACCATCGGTGATCTGATCAAAGCAGAGATGGACAAGAAGTAATATCTGCGAATGCTTGTTTCAGGTTGTAGTGTTGTTTTGAATGCAGCATATTTTTACAAGGAATAGGCCATGACAAAGTCTGAACTTATTGACAGAATTGCGGGAAAGCAGAGCCAGTTGTCATCCAAAGATGTGGAACTGTCCGTGAAAGCAATGATTGAATATATGTCTCAGGTATTGTCGGAAGGTGGCCGTATTGAAATCAGAGGGTTCGGTAGTTTTTCATTACATTACCGGATTCCTCGCGTTGGACGTAATCCAAAGACTGGAACTCCGGTGGCGTTAACCGGGAAGTACGTACCACATTTCAAACCTGGTAAGGAGCTGCGCGATCGAGTCAATCTCAGCCTGGATACTCATCCCTGACGCAAGAGAGTTGGCTTGCAATTCAAGGAATGGTAAGCAATAGAAACGGCGTACTCGAAAGAGTACAGCCGTTTTTTGCTTTGTGCGGGTTCGGTATACATCCCGATTGTATAGAGGGGGTAACAGGCAATATGAATAAGCTGATGCGACTAATTGCGTGGATTTTTCTGTTTCTGGTATTTCTCGCCAGCATTGCCTTCTCATTTTTCAATACCGTGCCGGTTCCGCTCTCGTTTGGATTTGTTGTATTGAGTCCTCAGCCCTTGTCGCTGTGGGTTGTGCTGGCTTTTGCAGCAGGCGGGTTGCTCGGTTTGTTTCTTGGTTTCGGGCTTTCTGGAAATTGGCGATCTTCGAAATCTCTGCAGCATGCTGCGAATCGATCGGAGAGTTAGGTAATTCCAGTTGTGTCGATGCCTTCTTTTAATTGTTCGCGTAATTTAGGTAACTTTGTGCAACCGGCTGTGAGGTTTTAGCTATGGATCGAAAAAGAATAATCATCGCTTTGGATTATGCTGACTCTGCGACGGCTATTGACCTGTTGGCGCTGCTCGATCCTGCAATTTGTCGTGTAAAAATAGGCAAGGAGCTGTTCACTCGGTGTGGCCCTGACTTTGTCAGAAAGGTCATTGCGATGGGATTCGAGGTGTTTCTTGATCTCAAGTTTCATGACATCCCCAACACAGTAGCCAAGGCAGTATCGGCTGCTGCGGACATGGGTGTCTGGATGGTCAATGTGCATGCATCTGGCGGGCGCGACATGATGAACGCCGCCAGAGCTGCAGTTGAGGCTTCGAATAACAGGCCTTTGTTGATTGCGGTGACAGTGCTTACCAGCATGTCTCAAGCGGATCTGGCTGAGACTGGTATCGATGTTGCGCCCATCTTGCAGGTGAACCGACTGGCATCTCTCGCTAGCGAGTGCCGTATGGATGGCGTTGTATGCTCCGCAGAGGAGACATCCATGCTCAGGACGAATTTTGGCAAGGATTTTGTGTTGGTGACGCCAGGTATCCGGCCAGCCGGAGATGAGGTGGGTGATCAGAAGCGGGTGGTGACACCAGTGGAGGCTTTTAGTCGAGGTAGTGATTATCTCGTGATTGGTCGACCAATCACTATGTCTGCTAATCCGCGTGAAAAATTGCAGGCGATTTACGCGCAGGTCAGTGGCAGTTTTCCGGATCTTTGCTAGAGTTATTACTGCAGCTGAATCGCTGTGATAGTCCAAATGAACCGGATGTCTTACTTAAAAGGAACTTATCATGAAAAGGATCTTCTGTTTAATCGCTATGGTTGTATCGTTTACGTTGGGTGCTCCAGCCGTGGTGTTTGCGCAACCTGTTGAAAAGCCTGCTGAAGTTAGCGATGCCCTCAATAAGGTAGATATCAACACCGCGGATGCCGCTACGTTGGCGTTGGCGCTGGATGGCGTTGGAATGGCAAAGGCGCAGGAGATAGTGGCCTACCGTGAACTAAACGGGGAATTCAAGTCGATTGAAGAGCTCGCGCAGGTTAAAGGTATTGGTGAGGCGACCATTGCAAAAAACCGGGACAGAATAATTATTGCAGTGAAAAAATGAGAGATATTGCTTCGCTGTCTCTTTAGAAACGGGGGGCGCCGATCAGCGCCCCTTGTTTTTTGCTTGAATAAATTTGCATTTCAAGGTCAACAATGTCTGAAGCCTTTCTGGCCGCTCCACTTTTTGTATTATCGACACTTATGGCTGCCGTCGTATTGCGGTTTGCATCACGAGCAAGCTTGATCGCAGTGCCGGTGGATAGAAGTTCGCACATGGCGCCCACACCTGTTGGGGGAGGGCTGGCTATTGTGGCGACCTACCTGGTGGGGCTCTTCTACCTGCGATGGAATGGGTTCCTTCCCGCTTCCGAGTTTTTTGCTCTGGCCGTCAGTCTTGTTGTGGCAATTGTTGGTCTGATAGACGATCGACGGCATGTGGATTTCCGCATGAGACTATTTGTGCAACTTGCCGCTGTCTTTATGGTGATGGCTTTTATCGGAGATATTTCTCAGATTGCCATATCAGGCGTGGTCATTGAGATCCCCGTGATTGTCTGGACTTTATTGGCTCTCAGTTTGTTGTGGATGACAAATCTCTACAATTTCATGGATGGTATTGATGGCTTTGCTGGTATCCAAACCTGCTTCGTGGGGTTCGCTGCAGCAGGTTTGCTGATTACCGGGCAGGATTACGGACTTGCTTTGCTTTGTCTGTTTCTAGCAGCCGGTACTGCCGGTTTTCTTGTCTGGAATTGGCCCCCCGCTCGTATTTTCATGGGAGACGTGGGCAGCGGATTCATCGGCTTTACTTTGGGCGTCGTCGCAATTCTCAGCATCAAGCATGAAAGTTTGAATCTGTGGAGCTGGCTGTTGCTGATGGGTTGCTTCCTTGTGGATGCAAGTCTGACTTTGTTGCGTCGAGTGGCTGCTGGAGAGCGATGGTACCAGGCGCATTGTACGCATGCTTTTCAGAATGCTGCCAGAAAGGCGGGCAGTCACCAGCGTGTTACTGTGGGATTACTTTTGATCAATCTCATATGGTTGTTGCCAATCGCTACGCTCACCACAATACACCCTGAATATGGGGTATATTTAGCGATGATTGGATTGATACCCTTGGGAATGCTGGCACTTTGGCTTGGCGCAGGCAGGAATGTCAGCTGATCGATCTCAATTGCATGCGCAGTTTTTATGTATCTGTCGTCACAAGGTTCGGAGTCGGTATGAATTTATATGCAGTGCCATTGTCACGCACAGTGAGACAAATGCTGATGATGCTCGCAGACTCCGTCATGCTGGCATTGGCACTTTGGCTGTCATTTGCGCTACTTGGGGTTGATTTTTTCAACCGACCTGACAGTGCTTATGGTTTCTTTGTATTGGCTAATATCGCCAGTGTTCTTGTGTTCTTGAGGATTGGTTTGTACAGGGCAATCCTATTGTACATGGGCGTGCAGTCTGGTTTTATCGTTCTGCAAGGCGTTACCGTTTCAACGGTTGTCTTGGCGATGACAGCAATATTTTTTGTTTCGCCAGAAAGTTACGATAATTCGATATTCCCCATATATTGGATGATTGCGCTGGTTTTTATCGGAGGAAGCCGATTCGTAGCCAAAGTCGCGCTCCAGAATCTTATTCAAAATTTTCGACCGAAAGAACCTGTCATTATCTACGGGGCGGGTAGTTCTGGCATGCAGTTGGTGGCAGCGCTACAAAATGGCGATCAATACCTGCCTGTGGCATTTGTTGACGACAGTCGAGGGTTGATAGGTAGCACGGTTCACGGCATTCGAGTCTACAGTCCGGGTGCTCTTTTTGAGTTAATCGAGAATTTTTCTGTGAGGCAGATTCTTCTCGCTATTCCGTCGGCGACCCATGCCGAGCGCAAGGAAATATTGAATCGACTGGAACACCTGCCAGTGCATGTGAAAACTGTGCCCGATCTTTTTGACATGGTGTCCGGAAAGGTTGGAGTAGACGAAGTCAGGGACATAGATATTGAAGACTTGCTTGGCAGAGATATTGTGCCTCCAAATCCAAAACTGATGGGGGCGTGTATCAGTGGATGTTCAGTTCTAGTCACTGGCGCGGCAGGGTCGATTGGCTCCGAGCTCTGCAGGCAGATTCTCCAGTTGCGGCCGGCTAGATTGGTATTGTTGGATAGCTCTGAATATGGGCTTTACACAATTGAAAATGAACTAAGAGAGGAGATGTCGGCCTTCGAGAATGGTAATCAGATGGAGCTGATTGCGCTCCTGGGTAATGTTTGTAATTCATCACTGATGGAGCATGCGATGAGACGGTTTGCTGTCGAGACTGTCTACCATGTTGCTGCATACAAGCAGGTTCCCATGGTTGAGAGCAATATAATCGAAGGGGTTCAGAACAACATTTTTGGTACCTTAATTTCTGCACAGGCAGCAGAGAAGACCGGTGTCAGAAACTTTGTCTTTATCTCAACCGATAAGGCCGTTCGCCCTACCAATTTCATGGGGGCTACCAAGCGGTTTGCAGAGCAAATTCTGCAGGCAATGGCTTACAACAAAAGCTCAACGCGTTTCAGCATGGTTCGTTTTGGAAATGTTTTGGGATCTTCCGGATCGGTAGTGCCGTTGTTTCGTCGCCAGATCAGCATGGGGGGGCCTGTTACGGTTACGCATCCGGAAGTCACGCGCTATTTCATGACTGTACAGGAGGCTGCGCAGCTGGTTATTCAGGCAGGAGCCATGGCCAAAGGAGGGGATGTGTTTGTTCTCGATATGCACGAACCCATTCGCATTGTCGATCTTGCCAAGAAGATGGTGCATTTGATGGGGTACGATGTCAAAGATGAAAACTCCTACAAAGGTGACATCGCAATTGAATATACAGGCCTTCGCCCTGGTGAGAAATTATTTGAAGAGCTGTTGATAGGTGAGTCGGTAACAGGCACGGAACATCCCAAAATAATGCGGGCCGAGGAGGATGCCCTGTCGTTAACTGAACTGGAAGTGCTGACCCATAGATTGCAGGCTGCCTGTAAACGAATGGATTTACATCAGATCAGAGAAATTCTGATGCTGGCCGTGGATGGGTTTGAGCCGAAAGAAGTCGCCAGCGATCCTTTATGGGATCAGATGGGTGCAGAAGTGACTCGGGAGGAGTATGACGCTGAAAAGAAGAAAGCAGAGAGTAAAGTGACGACTCTGTACAAATAACAAAACAGTGTTGAATTTCTGTGCCGGAGAAGCTCCCCCTCATCAGGTTCATTGCTTGCGCAAGAGTCCGAGTGAGGGGGGGAGTGTCGGTCTACTCTCTCTTCATGCTGACAATCACAACATCCTCGAGTGGTACATCCTGTTGACCATTCACGGTGCCAGTTGCCACCGCGGCAATTTGATCGACAACCTCCATCCCTTCGGTGACAGCACCAAAAACGGCGTACCCGAAGCCACGGGGTGTCTCGTCCGTATGGTTAAGGTAGCTGTTGTCGACCAGATTGATGAAAAACTGACTGCTGGCGCTGTCCACTACCTGGGTTCTCGCCATTGCCAATGTTCCTCTGTTATTTGGCAGCTCAGCTGAAGCTTCATTCTTGATCTGTTCATAAGGTGTTTTCTGCACCATCTCGGCGTCATAGCCACCACCCTGAATCATAAAGCCGGAAATGACTCGATGGAAAATCAATCCGTTATAGAAACCCTCGTCTGTATATCGCAAAAAATTCGCGACAGTAATTGGCGCTTTGTCTGCAAAAAGTTCAATTTTGACGGTGCCCATACTGGTTTCCATCACAACAACAGGATTCGCGTTTTCTGCGGCATTGGTGAAGGCGCTGAAACAGAGAAGCAGGGAAAGAAATAGAGATCGCATTGGGGGTCAAACTCCTGTGAATGTTCAGTTGAATTTCAATCGTCGCCACTATACCGCATTGTCACTACTGCGATAAGGCCTCGATAGGCTTGCCTGACTTGACAGTATTAAGCATGAATAGATTCTGCTTAACCTGAGCTGAGCGAATAAAAATTTTATGAAATTTTTGCCGGACTTAGGCGGGAGGCGGGGTACAAGGTGAAGCTTTCAGCCATATAAAATATGGCTGCCCAACCTGGGCTCGAACCAGGAACCAAGTGATTAACAGTCACCTACTCTACCATTGAGCTATTGGGCAGTGATTTGTTTGCGTACTTTTGGTATGCCGACAAAGCGTGCGTATACTAATCACAATCACTTAAGTGGTCAACTCTTATCTCTTCATGATCAGGCGTTAAACGATAGTTGTTATACTGTCCCCATCCTGCAACTTTGCCTTAGCTTGCCGTGGTCCGATTATGCAAAATCGCTTCAAAATTAGCTCTCTTTTCAAGCCTGCCGGAGATCAGCCACAAGCCATCGAGAAGCTGGTGGACGGGTTGAATAACGGGCTGTCTGCACAGACATTGCTCGGAGTGACCGGTTCTGGCAAGACATTTACTATCGCTAATGTTATCGAGCGCACCCAACGCCCCGCGTTAATAATGGCCCCCAATAAGACCCTGGCAGCGCAGCTATACAGTGAGTTTTCTGAATTCTTTCCAGACAATGCGGTTGAGTACTTTGTTTCTTACTATGACTACTATCAGCCAGAGGCCTATGTTCCTTCTTCAGATCTCTATATAGAGAAAGATTCTTCCATTAACGACCATATAGAGCAAATGCGTCTATCGGCCACCAAGGCCCTCATGGAACGCCCCGATGTAATTGTTGTGGCGACTGTGTCAGCGATTTACGGTCTTGGGGATCCGAAATCATATCTGCAAATGGTGTTGCATCTCGATAGAGGGGACAAAGTCGAGCAGAGAAGTATTTTGCGAAGACTTGCCGAGCTTCAATACACCAGAAATGATATGGAGTTGCAGCGGGCGACATATCGTGTGCGCGGAGACGTAATTGACGTGTTTCCAGCCGAGTCAGATAAGTATGCAATTCGAATTGAGTTGTTCGACGACGAAATCGAACAACTCTCATATTTCGATCCGTTGACTGGCGCTGTAATCAGAAAGGTGCCTCGGCTTACAGTTTTTCCGAAATCGCATTACGTGACGCCACAGCAGACCATGATAGACGCTATGGATCTAATAAAGGCGGAACTTAACGAGCGTTTGGCGCAATTGGAAAGTAATCATCAATTAGTGGAGGCGCAGAGGCTCGCTCAACGAACAAAGTTTGATCTTGAGATGATTGCAGAGCTTGGTTACTGCACAGGAATTGAAAATTACTCGCGATATTTATCCGGACGTAATGCCGGGCAGCCTCCGCCTACGTTGTACGACTACCTGCCCCCTAACGCTATTGTAGTGGCTGATGAATCCCACGTTTCCATCCCTCAGTTGGGGGCGATGTATAAGGGGGATCGTTCACGTAAGGAGACGTTGGTGCAGTATGGATTCCGGTTGCCATCAGCGCTGGATAACAGGCCGTTGCGCTTTGCTGAGTGGGAGCAATTGGTTCCGCAGATTATTTTTGTTTCTGCAACACCCGGGCCATACGAAGAGGCGAATGCAGGTCAATTGGTGCGTCAGCTTGTAAGACCGACAGGGCTCGTGGATCCGATGTTGCAGGTGAGGCCCGCAACCACACAAGTGGATGATCTATTGTCAGAGATCCGACACATCGCAGCGCGTAATGAGCGCGTGTTGGTAACAGTATTAACCAAGCGCATGGCGGAAGATTTGACTGACTATCTTTCCGAGCACAATGTGCGAGTGCGCTATTTGCACTCCGATATAGAAACTGTTGAGCGCTCGGAGATTATTCGTGATTTGAGGCTTGGAGAGTTCGATGTACTCATTGGGATAAATCTCTTACGTGAGGGCTTGGATATTCCCGAGGTGTCTCTTGTCGCAATTCTTGATGCAGACAAAGAGGGGTTTTTGCGATCGGAACGATCATTAATTCAGACTATTGGCCGGGCAGCGCGGAACATCAACGGTCGTGCGATTCTTTACGCAGATCGAATGACCGGATCAATGGAGCGAGCCATTGCTGAGTCTGAGAAGCGACGAACTATCCAGCTGGAATTCA
>JACCDW010527252.1_pt1 | contig 14929 bp, 10 predicted proteins | sample 7449781 | NCBI WGS metagenome assembly JACCDW01 (sample SAMN15323449, study PRJNA562643) | freshwater metagenome | isolation source: river surface water | place: USA:Blue River Watershed | collected 2017-08-18
GACTCTCCAAACTCCTGGGTTTGTCTCTACACCAAATCTTCTCAATTTGGTCTCTACAGCAACCCTGGTAACTCCTGGATATGTCTCAACACCCAACTTGCTGAATATGGTCTCTATAGCCACTTTGGTAACTCCTGGCTTTGTCTCAACACCAAACCTTTTGAATTTGGTGTCTACTGCGACGTTGCTCTCGACTATTAATAATCTGGGTACAACTGGCTACGTTTCTACGGTGACGCAAGGTATGTTTACAATGACTGCGACAACACCCTCAAATATTTCATTCTCACCCCCCTTGAATACAATTACAAAGGTAAACAACGACGGACAAGACGATTTTATACGCAGCGAGGAACGATACCCCTTCTGTGCTGTATCATTCACTCATAGCTTCGCAACCTTTAATTCTCAAGAAGTAAATCTAGCACGTGGTACTAATCTACATTATGGGATTTTCTTTGATACTGATAATACTGTCTACGCAAATATAGATGGTAGCAATCAATTTGCCCTCACCTCATTTATAAGCGGGTCGAATAATCAAACCTATACACTCGAACTTCGTCCTGATAATGTTATCTATTATGTAAACAATAGTCAAGTCTATGCGGTTGGTTCATCAAATCCTATTGCGGGTAAGTATGGACTTGAAATTAATCTTCGAAATTCAAATGATGCTGTCAATAATATATCCTTTGCTGGAACAACTTCACCGAATCAAGTAGCGAATAGCCCTCTTTTCTTCAATACACCCACCGCCTTTACAACAAACAATTTAATTCAGACAGGATTGGTTTCTTCCCTTACAGGCTTAGGAACTCCTGTTAATGCCACGCAGTTGTCTAATGCTATAAATCGCATCATTGTGTCAACAATTGTGATTCCTTATACTACAGTACAAACAAATGCCGCATTCCAGTTCAGTAATTCGCCGACTCAACTCTTTTTTGGCTCTACATCCCAAACATCCGCACAGATCTACATGGGTGACTTGCTAACAACTTTAGGAAATACAGAGAGTAATAACCCACTTCTTCAAATTCAACAAAAGTCAATCTTTATTTCAGGGGCGGCGTCAAATTCATATTCTTCTGATAACTCAATACCTTTCCAAGTTCCCCTTGGAATTACTGAACTATCTGTTGAGCTCTATGGTGCTGGAGGAGCATCGTCAAGTAATGCGACAGGGGGAGCGGGTGGGTTAGTGTTAGGAAAATTGGCAGTGATTCCTGGAGAAACATTAGATATTGTTGTAGGAAATACAGGAAATATAATGGGATCTTCAAATGCCTATTTAGGAGGGGGTAACTCTGGTGAATATGGATTGGGAGGGGGTGGTGGTCTCAGTGGAATTTTTCGTGGTGGGACACCTCTTGTTATTGTAGGCGCAGGCGGCGGAGCAGGCAGCGGGCAAAATGGAGGCAATGGAGGTGGGCAAAATGCTCAAGCTGGATTTGGAACAGCAGGAGGAGGAGGAGGTACTCAGAGTGCAGGAGGAGCTGCTGGAGGTGGAAATGCAACAGCTGGAGATTCTCAACAGGGAGGAAATGGTGCCACTGGCAGTCCTGGTGGTGGAGGTGGTGGTGCTGGATATTATGGTGGAGGAGGAGGCTCAGGCGGCGATGCAGGGGGTGGAGGCTCTTCCTATGTATCTCTTCTCACCACTGTAACGTCGAATGTAGTGGGAGGAGGCTCTGCTGCGGATGCAGCGGGTCAAGTAAATATATCTTGGGCAGGCATTTCATATAGACCTGGAAATCTTCTTCAAATTGATAATTACCTCTCAAGGAGATTTATTGTTGACCCAACTCTTCGCACAGGTATCAATATATCAAGTATTGATACGCGATACTACCTTGATGTGAGTGGAGGCGCTCGTGTATCAAGCCTTACTCTTGGTACCTATGCGAGTACAGGTGTCTTAGGAACTGATGCGACTGCGACAAATCTCTTTTGGAATGGAATACAAATCAATGGTGGAGGTTCCCTGACTACATCAAATCTCACATCTACTGTTATTGGTTTAGGAACTGTAGGCTATATCTCTACTGCTGGAGGAGGTGGTGATGTAACAAAAGAGAATCTCATTTCAACCATTGAAAAATGGGCTCGCTATCCAGCTATCAGTAGTATCGTCTTTTCAACCCCAGCTATCGCAAATCAGATTGTTTCACCGAGCAGTGCTTTCTTACAACTCGTAACAGATTCTGCTGTACTCATCACAACAAGTACAAATGTAAATGGGGTTGCTCCTACACGTGGATTCTTTGCGAGTCAGTTTGGAATCATTGACCAGCTTGATGTTACAAATCTAGCAAATCACAATTACCTTTATAATCTACAAGCAGGCTCTTCTTATACAGGAGGCATTAGCAGTGCGACATTTGTCAATAATGATAGTAGTCTAGGTCCACTGTATATTAGTTCACTCTTTTTAGCAGCTCAAGGGGGTGCGACTGCTGGTTCCTCAGGTGAATTACGAACAGATGCGACAGGTTCAAAACTCTATTACAGCACAAACCAGTTAGCAAATGTGAAAGTCAAGGTAGTCTATTCAAATATAACATTAAATCCAACACTCAATTCTAGTGACATTGGTAAATATTTCTTATTTAGCACAGCTACAGGGGGCCTTCAAGTAAACCTACCTTCTGTGGAAGATGGTTGGAACGCAGTCATTAAAAATCTTGAAGGCAGTTCAGAAAGCTTTACTGTGAATAGTACAACCCCAGCAATTCTTGCTCCAGGTGTCGTCACTACGGTTGTATGTGATGGCATTTCTTTTTACTCGTTGTAATAGATGCCGATTGGTGTGTTGTCTCGCATTCCAAATTCTCTAAGTCAAGGTGGAAAATGCAAAACAAACCTGCGAGGACTAACTCCATCAAAGCCTTACGATTTTGTCGCACCTTCAAGGTCGTTTACAGTAGGACCAGCATTGAGCTCTATAAGTACATTGGGGAGTGGAGGATGGTCAGAAACAATTCGTAAGGCCTATTATTCAACCGATTCAGAACAGTCAGCAGCTATCACGTACCCCTCTATGATTTCTACAGCAGTAGCAGGTACTCTCTTGTTTCGCATCTACATTCAGGAGTATCCCTCATCACCTCCTGTAAATCAAACGGTATTCCAAAATGGACAAACAGGAACAAATGGATACGGGGTCTTTCTTAATACTGTAGCCCTTAGAGAGGGTACAACCTATACACTTTATTTTGGTCGTCTTCAAGACAGTTCAGCGAATTGGGTGAAAATAAATACAGATTCTACTACATTGAATCCAAATGAATGGAATCAGTTTTCTCTTATGTTTAATTCAGGCGATGGAAAGTCTGTTGTTCGCGTCTTTCAGAATGGTGCATTCGTCAAACAGGGAAATTTCTCCGAAATTACTACGCCGAGCTCAGGGACAACACAAATTATGAACTTTTATGGGCGAATAACAGATTTTGCTCTTATTGAAAAAGAATTTACAGACACGCAGCTTGCTGCGTATGGAACTGCTCCTTACATATAAATCTACAAACCAAAGTAGATGAGCTCAAGTTCAAGAAAGACATATGATACAGATTCTATCGCCTTGCGTAGAATCTTCGCATATGATGTATCAAACAACAGTCCTTTTTCAACAGGATTTGTATTGACATCGTTAACAAGAGGGGTTGCTTCGTTTGTGAGTCCGAATCTTACCTTGAGTACAATTGGTGTCCCGAATCTTCCGGCTACGCTCAGCACATTGACAGGTGAGCTATTCTCTACCGCAATAGAAGTTGGATTTGCCTACACAAGTAGTGCTGTGTTTTTTTTACCCAGCACAGTCATTGGATTAGGAACAAGTGGATATGTAAGCACATCAGCATTAGGCCCCTATCTTGCGAGTACAACCCAAAATTTGGGAAGCCTTGGCTATGTAAGTACTTCAGGACTCAATCGGCAAATTGCGAGCACAATTGACGGATTAGGAACGTTTGCCTATTTATCGTCTGGAGTTGTTACAGTTCCTATCCAAAGTACTATCATAGGCTTAGGAACTATTGGATATGTAAGTTCAACACAGCTGACAAGCAGTATTACTGGACTTGGGACAGTAGGATTCGTTAGTTCTTCACAAATTGCGAGTACACTGATAGGATTAGGAAGTGTAGGATTTGTCTCTTCAACGCAAGTCGCAAGCACTGTGATAGGTCTTGGAACAGTTGGTTTTGTTTCTTCAACGCAACTCGCAAGTACAGTCATTGGCCTAGGAACTGTCAACTACATCTCTTCTTCCCAATTAGTCAGTACTGTAGCCTCTTTAGCAGCACTAGGGTATATTTCATCCTCGCAACTTGCTAGCACAGTGACGGGTCTCGCTTCCTCTCGGTATGTTAGTTCAACTCAGCTTACAAGCTCTCTCGTGGGACTAGGAACCATTGGATATTTATCAACAAGTCGCATTTTCCGCTCCACCTATGGAAATCTCGCTACAGGAAACTGGTCAAATGTAACTTACTTGTTCTCAAGCATCTCTACAAATACCCTGTCACTAAGCACCATTCAGTTTGACCTTGGTATTCTTCGGAACCAGATTATACCTTCTACTACAAAGCTAGACATTGAACTCAAACAAAATGTTCAATTCGGATATTATGATGGTACATCAAGAAATTATGAATTCAACAGTTTCTTGGTGCGAGGGTCTACATTTACCACATCCAATATTATTGGTCAGGAAAGTCTTCAGTACTATATTTTGAATGCAAATGCGATTAACCTTTCGTTTTTCTTCCAAGAAAAAACTCGCTTTTTAGTGACAAACCCTCTTGTCCTGTCCACACTCCGCAATGACAGCCAGTTTTCTACACTTACACTTCATCACACGTTCGGTACAATCATTCCTACAACAAATCAATTCTTCGCATCTCCTGCTTCTTCTGTTTGTGCGACAGTTGTCTTAGATAATACAGTTTGAACCCATGAAGGAGGTTCCCGTGACTTGTAGGTTAGTAGACCTCGTTCTTTCTTGGATGTCAAATAGTAATTCCGATAACCTTCAATAGGATCCTTTCTCTTATACTGTTCATCCATGGCTTGAACAAAGGGAGTAAGGCCTACATCCATCATAAAGTCAGGATAATTTGAAAGAAGCCAATGTGCGTGAGATTCACATGCATGGGCTCCTTTCTTTGGATAGCGAAACTTGAATTCCTCTGCTAGCGACACAGCGAGACGCGCCAGAAACAGGTAATTGTCAAGGGATTCACGAACCCATTTTGCGCATGGGTGATGAATATGACACGGGCGAAATCCAGGTTCTTTGGGTCTACTGATACTGGGAGGTGCTGTCTGAATGGTATCAGGGATACACAAGTGCTTTTGAACAACAGCAAGCTTTGAAGGTGCCTTGTATTCCAAAATGTGAGGGTAGAAGATTACCCAATGCGCAGTATACAAGAGTTGGCAAGCTTCTAGAAGCATCTTGACAACATGCTTGTCGCCATGTGCTTGCGCACACTTATCAGGGTCCAAATCTAGTAGAAAGATGTTCATGGGTGGGGTACCTCCAGCATGTTCGCCGTTGGCCGTTCAAATTTTACGCCTTCGCGTTTAAACAATTCTTCCGCAAACGGCTCCAAACGGCCACGTGTGACAGCTGTTGGTCTATAAGGCCAAGGGCACATATACACTGCGTTGGGATTCTGATGGGCTCTAGGCCAGCAAAGATGAAGAGTATCTTTCAAACAATCACGGAGGACTCGTTGACCATAATGATTCTCACCTACATTGCTTGAGAGTGCCAAATATTTTTTGTCTTGTGATGACTTTTCCCCAAAATCTTTTTGGATAGCACGCAGAAGTGTTGAATAATAGGTAAGAAGGTCCATTCGCCTCCACATGGTTGCCTGGTACGTAAACAAATAGATATTTTTCGGACCAAGAATTTTCCAAGGCTTTTCATTTACATATGACCCATCTGACTCATGAGGTCCAGGGCATGGCATAAGACGGAGACTGCTTACTGTTCGGTCTGTATCAAGAATAAAGAGAGCATCTTTGAGGTCTTTTGAATTGGGTGCTCTATCCAGGAGAAAATCTTCTTGAAGAGGCAATACATAGAGAATTTCCGAAGGCAGTAAACGTAGAGCAGCTTCACGACTTTCTAGAAATCCTTCTTTCTCCTTGGGCAAGGCTAAAATGTTTACGTGAAATTCAGATTCAAGTTGTTTCGCTACAGGATCGTCAGGGACTTCTGTTGCGAAATAAACAGGCCATTTTAAAAAGGGCGCATATCGTCTGAGTAAAGTAAGCTGTAGAGGTAATAAATAAAAATACTTCGGAGTACTGTTGAGTAAAAGACAAACATCTTGACGGTCCATTCTATTCTTCAGAGGGAATAAGGTTTAAACGCCTTTTGCTATGTTTCTATAGTGAATGTTAGCTCGGAATCCCAAAACAGGTGCTCCCATACGTATTCTGCGTAGCGAAGCAAGTCTATCGCGTACGCAAAAGACGCTTGTTTGGTTACAAGAACAAGATGCTTCTATAAAGTGGGAGAAATGGGATACTTTCTGTGTGGGTGTTGAGCATATTCAGCGATGGGAAAGTGTAGGGAAGGAGGTTGATTTTTTCCTCTTGGTAAACGCAAGTCAAAACGAAGTAGATTTTTTCTTATCGTTGAATCACTCGCGATATAAAATGATGTTTATCACAAAAGCTCTCGTATTTGCGATTGGTTGGCAAAAATTCAGAGACCTTCGTATTAGCAATGTAATCGTCATGGAAGAAGCACATCTTATGTATCCGTTTGTTGGAAATGACTGGGATAAGACAGCGGAAGACGCAGCTGTTATTATAGCGTCTATGCTTCGCATGTCTCGTCTTGTAGGTATGCCTGACCCTTACAGCTCTCCTCGCCTTGCCATACTAAAGGAGCAAGGCTTTCCTCTTCAATTTGTACAGGATTCGCCTATGCCTCTTTGGTACATCACTCAGTATTATAAACCTGAAAAGGCGAAGCGTGCCCGTGAAATTAAGAAGTGTTTGGAAGAGAATGTAAAGTGTCCTATGATTGATAGAATTGTCTTGCTCAATGAAAAAGACTTTTCAGATGAATTTCCGAAAAGCTCCAAACTCCACCAGGAACTTGTAGGAAAACGTCTTTCGTACAAGATAGTTTTGGAGTGGATTCAGCAAAACGTACCTGACAATGTAATTTGTGTGTTTGGCAATGCAGATATTTACTTAGATAGTTCTTGGAAAGATGTCTGGTCTGTTCAACTCGCAGATGTATTTATGGCTCTTCTTCGTTGGGATGTTCAGGAAGGCGATGCTCCTTCTAAACTCTTTGGTCCACGAAACGACAGTCAGGATACATGGTGCCTACTCTCAAATTCTGTTAAATCCAAGGTATGGGATTGGAACGCCTTGGATATCCCCTTTGGCAAAGCTGGATGTGACAATGCGATTACAGTAGAGATGCTTCGTAAGAAATTCCTTATTGTAAATCCAGCGTTGTCCCTGAAGACACATCATCTTCAATTGTCAAACCTTCGTAACTATGACCCAGCAGACATTGTAGATAAACCTTGCTATATGTATGTTGACCCTACAGGAATTCATGATATGGAGCCTGTGTATGAGCTTGGCTCTTATAAGTTTGAAAGTCTCCAGTATAGCATGTTTGAGCGAAGACTCCAAGGAACCAAATCCAAGGCATTAGATGTTTTCTGTAAGATGTTGGAGCGCGGAGAGCGCTTTTATTGGAAGGCCAAGGGAATGAATCCTCATCCTGAAGAAAGTGTCCAGCTGTACAAATATAAGAATGCGTTCCAGACACCTCAGGGTTTGGTCTACTCTTATAATTCTATTTATGTTGGGAAAGATGATGTCAGCAAAGAAGCCTGGTCAAAGTCTCAATTGAGCCCCATCCACCCTGCCTATGAATCTGAGCTTTGTTTTGCGATACCTTGGCTTGATGAGTATTCCAAGTCTCCAGAAAGCTATATTATAAAATTCCTTCCGAAGGTTCTTCAATTGCGCGAGAAGTATGGAAATGGTGAGTTCTTTGGTAAAGAAGGAGTCATTGAGCCTTATCTAGAGTGTTTTCAGTGGAATCAATCACAGCTTCCTGTACTGAGTCACAAACCGAATGTACAGATTTGGAGCAAGGAAATTATTCAGGTTCCTTACACCCAACGAAATGAAGTTCATGTAGAAGATGTGGCAGCCTTGCGCAAGTATTTGAAGGCGGGTTGGGAGCAATATCATAGCACAAAGAAATGGGTTGTCGTCATTGACGGGAAGCAGATTACAACAGAGATGGTGCGAAAATGGGAATCCGAATGGTCTGACTATGAGTGGGCAGTCATTTATGACGGACGTACGTCACCGGACAGAATTCTAGAAAAAATGCGTGGTGCGTCTGGATTTATCTTTGCTGGAGGTTCCCAAGCCATTTCCAGATGGGCATTTACATGGGCATTGCCTCGTGGTGCTTCTGTCATTGAGGTTCAAAATGAAATGGACCCTGACGGTGAATCCGCACATATGTCTGGAGCTGCTGGCCTTGTTCACTCTCTTGTAATTGTCCCCCGTGCTTCCGAACAAGTAACGCAAGAGATGATTCTCAAGGAAGTTTCTCTTACATTCAAGGGCCTTCTTGTCATTGGTCCTCTTGAACCAAAAAAACCCATCGTGTACATGCCTCGGAAATCCCTCGGCGGATTCTACCAACATAATGGAGACTCCTTCCGTGAAATGGTAAGGCTGTGGGAAGAGAAAGGGTACGTAGACTGTGTTGAGCATGAGACGGCTGTTCAGATATGGATGGATGGAGTAGGGAAGACACTCCTCTATGATAGGCCTACATTGGATTGGCTCTTTACAGCGCCACAAGATGAGCAGAAATGGGAGCTTGCTCTGTTTGGGAATCCCAAACCGTCAGAAATTGGAGGTGCAGGAAAGTCATGGTTTTTCTGGCCGCGAAATCCCAGACTTGTTGAAGACGTTGTAGCTAGAGGTGCGCCTAGCAAGACATGGGCACAACGTGAAAAGTTTTTAGTCTTTTATGGAAAGATTGAAAACAAGGTACAGGAAAAGCGCAGGAAGACATATGATTGGTCAAAAGTATGTGATGACTATTCTCTTGTAGAAGGCGACGCACAGAAACATAAGTACGGTCCTAAGGAATATCTAGAGGCACTTTCTAATGCGAAGTTTGGTCTCTGTTTAGCGGGATATGGAAAGAAGTGCCATCGTGAAGTGGAGTGTATGGCCATGGGAACTGTACCAGTCTGTACTACAGAAGTAGATATCAATAGCTATGCGAATCCGCCACAAGAAGGTCTTCACTACATACGAATTCAATCCCCTGAAGATGTTTCTGTCAAAGTTGCTTCTGTAACGGAGGACCAATGGACTATCATGTACGCTGCTTGTATTCAATGGTGGAAAGAGAATGCCTCCGCAGAAGGAAGCTGGCGACTCACTCAAAAATTGAAGCAAAGTGCCTAACAAAGGAAGTTACACAACACTAGATGTCGAAGTCAGACAAGAAAGAAGTTCCAACGTGTCCAGTCTGTATGGACCATTTTACAGCTGTGATTCGTCAGCCCATTACGTGTCCTTTCTGTCCTCATGCTGCGTGTAGGCAATGTACCTCTCAGTATCTCCTCACGACTCTCAATGACCCTCATTGTATCGGATGCCGTCGCGAATGGAATCGTGAATTTATTGATACGAAGCTTACGCAGACCTTTCGCAAAGGCCCTCTGCGGCAGCATCGGCGTAAGGTGCTCATTGACAGAGAAAAGGGTCGTCTTCCTGCCATGCAGACATTTGTGGAGGCGCAGTACGATTACAACGCTGCGAACAAGGAATACTATGAGTGTCGTGTCAAACGTGTAAACCTGAAGCGTGAGCGGAATGCGATTCAAGCCCAATATGCTCAAACAGATACTCTTGAGCAGTTGACTGAGCGTCTTCGTCCTATCAATCAGCAACGTATGGAGTTGAAGACGCGTATGCGTGCCGCCGAAGCGAAGATGATTCAGGCCCAACGCATTCTCACAGGCAGGGAACGAGAGACGCGTCAATTTATTATGAAGTGTCCTTCTGAAGGATGTCGTGGATTTCTTAGCTCAGCCTGGAAGTGTGGAACGTGCCAGAAATTCTTCTGTGCGGATTGTCATGGGGAGAAGGCAGGTCACAAGGATGATGCGCACACCTGTAATGAAGATGCGAAGGCAACAGCGTCTATGATTCGTACAGAGACACGTCCTTGTCCCAAGTGTGGCATTCGTATTTCCAAGATTGATGGGTGCGACCAAATGTGGTGTACATCATGTCAGACAACCTTCTCTTGGAATACAGGCCAGGTACTCTTGAATACAGTGGTCCACAATCCTCATTACTATGAATATCTTCGGAGTAGAAATGGCGGTGTTGTCCCTCGTGAAGCAGGTGATGTTCCTTGTGGTGGTCTACCTCAAGCTTACACATTTACACGTGTAATTATGGATATTCCAAGCCTTACTCAATTGGAAAAGACAGAAATTCTTGATATTGTACGCTGCCTGTCTGATATTCAATATGTGCGCCTTCCGCAGTTTCCCCTTCGTCAAGCCGCCAATGTGAATCAGGCTCTTGACATAAAGTATCTCATGAAAGAGATTGATGAGGATGAGTGGGGTACCGCTTTGGAACGCGTAGAGACAAATGGAGAGCGCAGAAAGGAAATTGGCTTGATTCTCCAGACGTTGCTTCATGTTGGCTCTGAAAAGCTAACTCAAATCCAAAATGCGACGAGAGACCAGAGGAATCAATTGGCAAAGCCTATGCTGGAAGAGTTGAAGCAGGTTCGCATTTATACAAACAAGTCCCTTGTTGAGAAGGGTAAGCAGATGGGAATTGTTGTCCCTCACATTACTACAGATTGGCGTTGGTCTTGGATAAAGAAGGCTGATATGAAGAATGTGCTGGAAGAGCCTGAGCCTACTCCTCCTGTGGAGCCAGTTCGTCCAACTGTTGGGTTTCCTGTACCACAACAAGCAGCCCTTCCTCCGCAACCATTGCCAGACAACACACACGCAAACACTACACTTCCTGAAACAGTCATGGTTGAGATTGACGGTGAAATGGTTGAGATGAGTTACGCACAGGCGCAACAGATTCTTACATAAAGCCGCTAAGCGTAAAAGACCTAATGAGATTAGCTATCTGTGTCGCAGTCAAAAATAGAAGTTGTGTAATAGTTGATGAAGAGAATTCTTTATCATTTTTACATCATATACAAGACAAACTTGTAGAGAGCCCTGAGTGCGAAATCAAACCCTATAGAACCAAACAAAACCAAATCGCACTGCTTCTCTTACCCAAAATGCTTCGGTCTCTCGTGAAACAAAAACAACCTGAAGACGACTGGGTAGTCGTGGTTGTGGATTACAAAAGTACCGATATTGATGTGAAAGCTATGTTAGACTATGAGCTGAAAGATACTATTCCTTGGCATTTGGAGACTGTACAAGATTATGATTTTTTTGATAGAGGTGGTGGGTTAGCAAAGGCAACGGAAATCGCCGAGACAAAATTTAATGCGGATGCTGTCTTTTTTTGCGACGCAGATTTGTATTTTGGGTCACGCGATGTGTTTGATAGAGCGATTCAAAGTGTTAAGAAAGGACAGTTTTATTATCCTATTTTTCTGTCGTTTACGCAACCAGACCATAAGAAAGGATTCTGGCGAGATACATCGTTTGGAAATTTTGCGTGTCGTATTCAAGACTATAAGAAAACAGAAGGTTGGTATCACAATATAAGTTGGGGATGGGAAGATAGAGCTCTCGCTGATTCAATACCCTCTGAAAGAAAAGATAGAGAAGCTGTGCCAGGATTTTACCATCAATGGCATCCCTTCCAATGGGAGTTTCGCGTAAAAGAGTATCCAATCAAAGAGTATGTGTTTAAGGAAGCTGCTAGGAAAACGCTTGTATCTTAACAGCCCTATTTATACACTATATATTCATCTCCATTCTCGTCAAAATCATACACCTGTCCTACAAATTCATTCTTTTCATTAATGGCTACTTGGAAGGGTTGTTTAAAATAGGGAAATTCATGATGAAAATGCTCATCATGAACAAGAGACAATAATTTTATATCGGGATAAATTACATCAACTAGGAAATATGTATCATCCCAAAAAGCATCTGTTGAATATTCTTGTTTCCACCAATTATAAGCTTCTTCTATCTTATAGGATAAACATCCTTGTTTTATCCCAAACATGCCTGCCATGATTTTGTGAAAGTGATTTGGGTGGTCACGGATAATATGAAATTTCATATCTGATTTTAAAAACTCTTGTATACATGCTCTGTCACGAGCATGTATGCGACTATCAGAATCCCTAATGATACAAACATCAACATCAGCAGTATCAATAGGGAAAAAACGATATACCTTATTTTCCATTCCCACTTTTCCTGTCTGAATCATTCTTATCTTTGATTCGCTTCGCAAAGTTTCTTCTAGCCATTGAGGTACTTCATCTCCTATATAAACCCATATCTCCCACTCAGGAAAATATTCTTTTATAAGTTCAATATTTCTAAGAAGTCCTCGACAATATTTTGGCTTGTTTCCAAAAATACAAAAAGAAAAGACGCTAACCATTGTTAATCATACTTTTTTTTTTGCTTAAAGAATTACGAGTTCATTTAGAAAGATGGTGTCAGTTTTTTCTTTTACACTGTTTGGCTCTGCTGATAAATATTGTAAAGGACTTCTCCGTAATATTGAACTTATTCAGAAAGAGTTTCCTGACTTTCAAATATGGGTCTACATAGGAAATGATGTGCCAGCCTATATTCTAAATCAATTACAAGCATCGCCAAATGTTAAATGTATTTTCACTGGTGAGGTTGGGTTGGTAAATAAATTATACCGGTTCTTTGCTATAGATCACCCTGAAGTTGACGTAATGTTTGTTCGTGATGTAGACAGTCGTGTATTAAAACGTGATATATCAACAATTCATGATTTTTTATCATCAGACAAAAAATTTCATATTGTTCGTGACCACCCAAATCACTTTCATAAAATAATGGCATGCAGCTTCGCAATACGAAAGGGACTACTCGCAGTACCTTTGAAATCAATCTTTGACAAATATAGGCTAACAAACGAGGTAAATACCTTTTGGAATGACCAAGAATTCTTGGCTGCTGTATTTTGGCCAGTTGTACTCCCTTACGCTATGATTCACGATGACCTTCAAAATTTTGAGCCGTATTCAATGAAGACTCCTTTTAGGGAGCATATTGGTGATTCTCTTCATTTTATTGGACAGGTCTATGAGTTTGACGACGCTGGCAATGAGTATCCTAAATTTAAAGATTTTTTTGAGGGAGGGGTTCATGGAAAAGACTTTTGGACACCAGAGCGGAAAGCACGCGTAGGTATTGCTTAAACTGCTTTCAACTTCTTAAATATAGATGAACGTGTATACACAGTTATATCGTTATCCGATAAATCCTGAATTATCAGATGAGGAAAAGCAACGGAGAACTCAACGCCATGTTGAGTTAGATGTATGTTTACATGTAAATGTGAATCAGCCGTTTGTAAAGAAAATGGTTATATTTTATGAGAAAGAAGAGGATAAAACTCATTATGAAGGAATTATCGGGGAAATGCTTCCGAAAGTGACGTTTATTAAGCATGATAAACAGGCTCATTATAAAGATTTTTTAGTTCATATACGTGATACTATGCCCGATGGCGAAGTGTGTTGCTCTCTTGCCTCTGACATTTACTTGAATTTTGATATAGATTTACATTTTTTTGATAAGTTCTTACCTGTAAATACTGTTTTTGGAATTACGCGTCATGAGCCTACTGATAAAAATCATACTGTATGTGATATATCCAGTTGTAATCTAGCACATGGCAATGGAGGATGTGGAGATTGTTTTATATTTCGTACACCTATACCCAAAGACTTTAATTATGATAAGGTTGACCACAAGCAAAATAGATGGGGAGGAGAATGTAACTTTCTTCATACATGGCATTTAACGGGGGCAAAAGTGTACAATCCTTGTTTTCAAGTGAAAACAATTCACCTTCATCATAATAGTGAATATTTTACTCAAAACCCCCATAGAATTGCGTATGGACGCCCTTATCTTCCTGACCTTGAGCCTGCTCCCACAGATTCAAATCATTGTATTAATCGCCCTACTTGTTTGTTTGAACCTGGAACTATTTTCTGTTTCCGATGCAAAGCTCACCCCAATTTATTTTGTAAATGGCATAACGGAGGTCGTGACTGGACCTGTAATATTTGTGATATGTACAACAAATTTGAAGAGAGAGAGTGGGCACGCTATAGAGCGCTTCATCCAGAAAGCGTTTAAACGTGGAAATGAAAAGTGAATAGAAACACTAGAATGAAAGTTTTGCTCTTGGGCTCTCATGGTTGTGTAGGCACAGCAGTAGCGAAGTATTTTGAAACAAAGGGTCATGAAGTAATACCCTGGGATATCAAACTTGGAGACGAGTATGACTTGCGCAAGAAAGATAATCTTGAGAATATACTCCCTCATGTTGATTTTGTATTATTTTTAGCATTTGATGTTGGAGGTTCAAAATACAATATTCATTCAATTCCTTATATTGAAAATAACATTGAGATTTTAAAAAATACATTTGCGTCTTTGGAAAAACATAAGAAGCCTTTTATTCACACATCATCAATGATGTCAAATATGAATAATAATCCATACGCAGTACTAAAACGTTTGGGTGAGCTGTATACTGATATTGTTGGTGGTGTTAGTGTAAAATTATGGAATGTGTATGGAAGTGAGCCCCTGACAGAAAAATCACATGTTATACCTGATTTTATCCATCAGGCAATTCATAATACGACTATTCAGATGCGAAC
>JACCDW011495255.1_pt1 | contig 14924 bp, 11 predicted proteins | sample 7449781 | NCBI WGS metagenome assembly JACCDW01 (sample SAMN15323449, study PRJNA562643) | freshwater metagenome | isolation source: river surface water | place: USA:Blue River Watershed | collected 2017-08-18
ACCCCATTGACGACACGGCGCACTTGCCTCCAGCCCACTTTCATTGTCGTTCTACAACAGTTCCCGTAACTAAAGGCTGGAGTGACTTAGCTGAATTAGAAAGCGTAGCTCAAGTAAGACGCGATAATATTAAGAACTTGTCTAAGAAGGATATTGCGTTTTACGATGGTCAAACTCCAATGCGTGAAACGTATAATGATTGGTTACAACGTCAGTCTCCTGAAGTACAACTTAGACACTTAGGTGATTATCAACGTGTTGAGTTATTTAGATCTGGTGAATTGACTGTAGATAAGTTTACAAACCCTGAGGGTAATTCTTTAGGTATTCGTGAGCTTAGAGCATTAACTAACTCAGGTTATAATTTACCAGGCGATACTAAGAAGTTTGCGGCAGCTAAACAAAAGTTAGATGCTATGCAACTCTGGGCTACAAACCCTGATGATATTATTAATAGTAAAGAATTAAGAAAGACCTTAACTGATTACTACTTACTTCAGGCTGGTGAGCTTGATGGTACTCTGTCTGTAACAAATTATAGAGGTGCTTTACTAGGTACTAAAAAGAGTATGCGTCAACGTGTATTAACTACACCACCTACTGAAGATCAACTGAAATTTAACCCTATTACTGGAAGATATGAAGACATTAGACTATATCAACCAAACCCAGCTGTACTTGCAAATAACCTTAGACTCGTGGATGAAAGTCCTAGGTTATTGGAAAGAGATAAACAATTCATTCGTGAATTTATTGACTCACTCAGCGAAAGAATGAGCATAAATGAACGAGCTGTAGTTACTGACAATCTTCGTATTATTTTTGGTAGATATCGAGAAAATAAAGAAGTTTGGGGTAACTTTAAAGCTGTTGTTCAATCTCAGATTAAATTTGATGTTATGAACGTATCTGATTACGTTGAAACACAAATTAGAAAAGATCAAGACGTGTTGAAGAGATTGTTACAAGATAATTATATTGATCCTGTTCTTGGTCCAGTACAGCTAGATGAATTGCATGAAACATTCTTAAAGAATATTAGAGATAAGAATTCTTGGGAAGATTTTGTTGCTCCTAAAATTGCAAATGAACTTAGAAACGTATTTGATTACAAGATACCTGTGCTGATTAAGCAACGTGTATCTGATTCTGAGTTACAACAATTTTATTTAAGATTTGCTCATAGACTTAGTCTTGCAGATACACCTGATCGTGACCAGTTTGCTGTTGCTTTAGGTAGAGACCTTTACAACATGGCTAACTTGAATGGTGATAGAAAGAAATGGTATAATCTTGGCATGTCGTTGCTTGAAGCGAAAAATGTTAAGAAATTCTTTGAAGTTGAAACATTTGGTGTTCAAAAGCGAAGAATGAAGAGTGCTCTAAGCGGTACTTATTTTGGTCCATACTATGATACTCTTTCTTACAACATCCGAGTCACTGATAAGCGTGTTCAAGACTATGCTAAGCTTACAAGAAAAGTAGAGCTTGGTCTTAGAGTTAGTGTTACTTCTGATAAAAATAGATTAGTATTCAGAGAAGGCTTTAAGACATATTTTATCGATCGTGGTATTTTAGGTTATGAAGATACTAGAATTCCAATCACATCTACAAGCAGCTTTAGCGATTTTCCTGCTGAATTTGTAGATAAGAATATGGCTGATGCTCTTAATTGGGCAGCTCAATCTAAATACAAAATTGATGAAGACTACTTTGATTTTGTTCAAAAGCTTTTATACTTTGAAGATGATAAAGGCAAAGCTAAGTTTTATAATGAATTGAATGAATATCGTAAGTACATTGCTTCTCGTGGTGATGCTTATGAAAGATTCAAAGCAATGGAATGGTTAAGAAAGAGTAATAAAGCTTTCAGTAATCATCCTTTTGTTGATCATCGTGCTCGTATTTATGATAGAGGCTTAATTAGTCCTCAGTCTGGTGAAACATTCAGACCGTTTTTAAATACAGCAGAACTTAGAAACTTTAGTGCTGATGACTTTGAAAACTTACAAGATCAAATTGGTGCTTTCCTAGGCGGTCTTAATGATTACTTAGAAGGTAGATTCAATTCTCTTACAATCACTGGTAGACAGAAGATTGCTGAAAAATGGAGAGCTGATATTGTCAAGATTGGTAATCACATGTTGAGAGGTAAACCTAACGACATTAGAGCTATTCTTGAATCTGATTTGGTTAGTAAGATTGATGGTGAAGAGCAAGGCAAGTTCTTTAGATTTGCTATTGAAATGGCAAAGATTGATAATTATCTTGAAGGTAATTATTCTAAGAAGAATCTTGAAAAGTTATCAAATTACAAGATAGCGTTAGCGCTAGAACAAGATGCTTCTTCGTCAGGCGCACAGATTATTGCTCTTACAACAAGAAATAAACAGCTTGCAGAACTTAGTAACGTCATCCCAACAACACAAAAGAAACGTTTGTATGATGAAATTGCAGCAGCAACTTTTAATGATCCTCGTTTCAAAGTTATTAACCAGAAACTTGGATTGACTGAGAAAGATCTCAGGAAAGCCGCTAAAGCACAAAACATGGTTACGTTCTATGGTGCTGGTGAAAGAACTGGCATTCTTAATGTTGAAGGTAAACTTGGAAAAGTATTAGGTAAAGATACAAACACATTAGTTGTTAAAGCAGCTGATCGTGATACTGTATTAAACGAAATTAGCGCTCGTATTGCAAGATATGAACGATTCGACCCTGATACAGCTGAAGAGTTAAGACAGCTAAGACAAAACGTAAGAGATATTTTTAACAAAGGCTTAGATCCAGGTGATGATATTCTTGATCAACTTTATTTCTTAGAACCTAAAACTAAGGATTTAGTTGAGAAATTATCTCACTCTTATGAGAAGGTTATTACTCCAGATGACTTCAAAGGTATTGCTAAAATCATGAGTGAACAGCTTGCTGATCAAGTGCCTATTCTAAAAGACTTTACAAAATTCTTTGGTAGATTAGCTGAAGCTTATTTAACAAGTGCTAAACCAAGTAATGCTGATTTTGATTGGAAAACAATCGCAAAAATAGCATTAAGAGGTAGCAAGAAGAAAGGTTATGTATTACCTGACTATGTTAGTAAGTTATTAGATTTGAAACCAGGAGAACCTGTTAGCGAAAAGATTCTAAAACGTTTTGGATTCTGGAAACCTAACGGCAATCTTAGCCAGATTATTTATGGTGTTGGTGACCCTGACACTAGAAGAACTGGTGCTAAATATTTGAAAGTAGAATTAACTGTTCCTACAATCGATATTAAGAATGCTGCTCTAGGTAAAGAAGTTACCCTTAATGAATTAGAAGTATTTTATGCTAATAAATTACCAAAGAGCTGGACAAATGTACCTTGGGTAAATTTCGATGGTAAAATCATTGAACAAAACTTTACTCAACAATTTGAAGAGCGCCTTGCTTACAAGGATAAAGATGGTAATTGGGTCAATAACATTTTACAAGTCCCTCAAAAGACTGAAGCCTCATGGTGGGATCAAGCAATTAATAAATCTGGGAAGATCAATGACATTGCTGATGCTACAAAAGCTAGAACTGCTTTTGCTGTTAATGGTAATCACTCTAATGATGCTGTTATTGTAAAGCGATTCCACTTATGGGGTAAGAAAGCTGGTGTTGCAACATCTACAATTCATGATGCTTTCTTTGCTAATGCAGCTGATATGTTAAAAGCACGTCAAGCACTTAGAGAAATCTATGGTAAAACATTAGAGAAGAATGTAATTCAGAATACACTAGATGAAATGCGTGCCAGAGGCTTGCCTAAAGAACTTTATGATAAATATCTTGATGAAGCAATCGAACTTGGTTTAATACCAGTTGCTGGTAAATCTAAGATTGGTGGTAAGGTAGTTACTGAAAAGGATATCTTACAGCTTGAAGATATTTTACAAGAAGTTCCAAAAGGCTTCAAAAACGATTATGGTTGGTATGGTGTGGGTTGAAACAACCCCGTTAAATTAACCCAGGTCCGAAGTTGATATAATATATTGACTTCATTATTTTAAGGTAAAGATTGTATCTTTATCTATAATGAGTTGTACTCTTAAGGAAATCAAAATGTCTGATAATCAGAACAAAGATGGTGATAATAACACCAATCAAAACCAAAACCAAGATGATGGTCAAAACAACCAGAACAACCAAAATCAAAATCAGAACGATATAAACAAAGTTCCTGATGTTGATAAAATTGTTCAAGAGAAAGTTGAAGAGCAACTGAAAGATATTAAGTCTAAACTTGATAAAGCTTTTAGCTCTCGTGACGAAGCTCTTAAGAAGGTTGCTGAGTTTGAAAAAGAAAAGCGTGAAGCTGAGCTGAAGCGCCTGCAAGAAGAAGGCAAACATAAGGAAGCTTATGAAATCCAACTTGCAGAAGAGAAGGCCAAGCGTGAAGCTGCAGAAAAGCGAAATGTCGAACTTACTCGCGACATTGATGTGCGTAATGCGCTTGCGACTCAACCTTTCCGTAATGATAATGCACTTGAGATGGCATATCGTGAAATCGTTGGACAACTTGTTCAAAATGATCAAGGTGTTTGGGTTCACAAAACGGGTGTTGCTATCCGTGACTTTGTGAAAGCTTTTGCCGACAATGACGCTAATTCGTTCTTGTTCAAACAAAAGACATCTACAGGTTCTGGAAGTTCTGGTGTCAATACTTCCAATAACTCGTCTGAAAAGAAATCGTTATTTGCGATGTCTCAAGATGAGGTTCTCAAAATGGCAAGAGAAGGTAAACTCAAGAAGTAATCCTTCTCGTTACAAAATCTAAGGATTAAAAATGACTGCTAAAACAAACCTTGCTGGTGCTGATCAGTTCGTTCTGCAGGAAGCTATTAGCGCTTACTCTGACGAAGCTTACACCAATGCCAAGAAACTGTCGGGTACTGGTATCGTTGGTTCTAACCCTGATATCGATACTAACACTGAGACCTTTGTTGGTCAAGTCCGTTGGTACAAACCTCTGAACCCTACCATTAACGTTGCTTCGTTGACCGATGCAGCTGATGGTACTAAGACTAACTACAGCTCTGACTATGTTAACTATGTAAAGACTGTGCGTACGCATGGTGCTGAGAAAGTTAACATGCAACAAGTGGTTACACAAGTTGATGGTCTGGCTAAAGTCGGTCGTGACTTCGCTGAGACTCGTGCTCAAGACGAACACAATGCTATCCTTTCGATTCTGAAGGGTGTGGCTATCTCTGAAGCTCTGAACGGTGCTGCTGCTGGCTCTGGTTCTGCTGGTCTGGGTGGTCAGAACTTTGACAATGATCCTACTGACAAGCGTTATGGCTTCTACGTGGATCTGGGTTCTAGCAAGACCGTGGTGGATGCCACTTCTGCTGTCCAAGGTGCTGCTCGTGCTCAAGCTTTCTTGAACGCTTTCGGCATGGCTTATAAGGACTACGAGCCTGAGTATGCCTACTTGGTGACTTCTCCTGAAGTTATGGCTTCGTTGCGTTCTGCCAATCTGGTGGACAGCGATACCGTTACTGATGGTAACGTGACTTTCAGCACTATCTTCCAAGGTAAGTTCCGTCTGATTCAAACTCGTGCTGCTCAAGGTATGAGTTCTTCTGAATTGGCTAAGATCAACACTGGTGCTGGTGTGGACATCGTTGGTACAAAGACTTCGTTCATTGTTCTTCCTGGTGCTCTGGCTATGGCTGCTTTGGCTGTGCCTGACTCTGTGGAAATCACCCGTAACGGCAACGCTTACAAAGGTGGTGGTTCTACTTCGATCTGGTATCGTTGGGGCTATGTCATGCATCCCGCTGGTTACAACTGGGCTGGTTCGCAAGAAGCTTTCCCTGATGATGCTGCTTACAAGTACGCTGTTGAAAGCGGTACTGCTAAGGCTCTGACCTCCGTTACTAACGGTGCTGCTAGCACTACTGGTACTTGGGTTCGTAAGTCTTCGTCTGCTCTCTCGCTGGGTATCCTGCCTATTTTCCATAGCTAATCACTAAAGGAAGCACTTATGGCTCTCTCAAAAGGTACAAACTCTTATGTTACTGTTGAAGAGGCTAATGCTTATTTTAGCGATAGACTTGATGTAGCAGCTTGGTCTGAGTCTAATGATCCTGAAAGATCAAAAGCTCTTATCACTGCTACTCAAATCTTAGATTCGTTAGAATGGGCAGGAGTTGCTGTAAGTGATTCTCAAAGTCTGGCATTCCCTAGAGAAGGCTCTTATTTTGACCCAAGACTGGGTTCAGATATTAGCCTATCTAGTACAAAAGCCGTTACTAGGATTAATACAGCAACTTTTGAATTAGCTTATCATCTTTTAAATAATGATGGTTTGTTGGATCAAACAGGTGATGTGACTGATCTTCAAATTGGTTCTATTCAGTTAAGTAAAGTAAGAAGACCTAGCACTCTGCCTATGCATGTTAAAACTACAATTAAGCCTTTACTGGTTAATCGTGGTTCTAATGCCTGGTGGAGGGCTAACTAATGAGTTACTCTAATTTAATAAACACCAATCTAAATCTTGCTTTTCGATTACTTAAAGACTTAGCTAAAGATGCAACGTTATGGAGACACAGTGATGTGGATTTTAACTTTGCAACTGGAACACATCCAGCGCTAATTACTCAAGTTCCTATTAAACTTATTGAAGTGAAATCTGAAAAGAAATCACAAGAACATAACACTGTCATTAAGACTGTTATGATAAGAGTAAAAGAACTTGATGGTGATATTACAGCTTTAGATAAGATCGCGATCGGCAGTGAGACTTGGAGAGTCAGCAATATTATGAAAAGTGACGGTTATGTCATGATGGCTGATATTGCTAGGGAGGTCTAATATGGGTAAGTTCGCAAGCCTTGAAAAAGACATCTTTGATTTGATTGAAGCAAATAAAGCTGCATTTTCTTCATTTAAAATCTATCCTAGCAATTTTGTATCAGTAAACCCTGGAAATAAGTTTCTTAGGGTTACAGTGATTCCTACTGGACCAGGCATTAACCTAAAGTCAGTATCAGGTATATTAAGCGTAGACATCTACCTACCTGTAGGTGAAGGACCAAGAAACACTTCACTTACTGCAGACCAGATAGATACATATCTTGTTGGTAAGTCTTATAATACATCAGGGAATGGAACTTTACAATTTGGTAACAGTTCTCTAGCTCCTGGTAATATTGATAAAGATTCTCCATCACTTTATAGATCTACCTATACGATCCCTTTCAACTTCTACGGAGTTTATTAAAATGTCCCACATCACCTCTATTGGTGCTGGTATGTTCTCGGATATGGCTGTTGCTGTTCCGACAACTCAACTTACCAGTGCTCAACTTGCTGCTTTAGATACTGCAACTGAATTCCAAGCTTTGTTTGCTGACGAAATTCAGTCTGTTGGTGGTACTAAAGCTACTGGTACGTTTGTGCGTATCAAGAACGTTCGTGAGTTCCCTTCTATGGGCACTCCTCCGAACATCGTTAACGTGCCTGTGTATGGCTCGAAGACTTCTCAACAGATTCAAGGCCAAGCTGATGCTCCTTCTATCGAACTGACTATTAACTACGTGCCTGCTGATTGGGCCGTTGGTACTATTCTGGGCGATGCTGTTGGTGACGGTAAACAATATGTGTTCCGTTTCGTTCTGATGAACGCTGAACCTGTTGCTTACTCTAGCGAAGCTACGCCTACCAGCGGTATTGGTTCTGTTGCTAACAGCCAGTACTACTGGATTGGTAAGATTGAAGCTCTGCAGGTGAATCCTCAGTTGACTGACGCTAACACAGCTACTGTGACTGTGTCGATTCAATCTGAATTCTTCGGTGCTTTCACTGAGTAATCAGTAACATATTGGGGTGCTTATAGCCTTAAGCTAAGTGTGAACGGTTAAGAACCAGCCCCAATATCTATTAAAGAATAATTATGTCCGAAGATACACAAAAACCATTCAGCATGGGTTACGTACTGCGTACCACTGCTAAACATATGCGTAAAAGCATTGATATCAGTATCCGGAAGACTTTTGAGCGTGTTCCTGAGTTCGCAGATGATCAACAAAAATCACAAGAAGTATTTAAAACTCTTGCATTTCTGCATACTATGAGGAAACAACTCGATGACTTCCAATCTCAACATTCCGAAAATTTCAAAGGCGAATAACATGTCAGAAAAAGGCATCAAAGGTTTGGTCGGTCGTAAAATGACTAAATCTGTTAAGTTCTGTGGCGAAGACGTCAAGATCTCTAAACTCAGTGTTGCTGAAGTTCTTGAGATTCAAGAGAGCGCTAAGAATACCGAAAGCAGTGAAGAAACTGGTTTCAACCTGTTGAAGAAAGTTATTAAGATGTCTGTTGAAGGCGCTAATGAACTTTCTGATCAAGATTTTGAGCAGTTCCCTATGGATGAATTGTCTAAGCTTTCCAGCGAAATTATGAAGTTCTCTGGTATTGCTGGTGACTCGGGAAAATAATACTGTCTGATGAAGAGCTAATTTTATTTGAAATAGCTTATTCATTGGGCACACCTGTCTATAAATTGATGAATGAAATGCCGTATGAAGAAATGATTGCGTGGATTTCATTCTTTGAGACAAGACCGATTGGTTGGAGAGAAGACTTAAGAACAGCATATATTATGCGAAGCTTTGGTGATAAACGACAACCAACTGAAATATTCCCAAGTGTTAAGACAGTTTATTCTAAATCTAAACCTGCAGATGCTGTTGCTTCTCTTAAAGGATCTTTACTATTTAGTAAGATGCTTGGTGCAAAGGGTGGCGATAAAATTAAAGCTTTGGAGGGTGATAATGTCGAATAGAATGTCTGTTTCCGGCATAGCTGATGAGTTTAGAAAAGCTTTTGAAGCTTTAAAAACTGAAACAACTCAAGTAAATAAACAAACTGTATCTAAAATGGTTAATGAGTTAAAAGCTGTTACGCCTGTAGATACGGGTCTTGCTCAATCTTCTTGGAAGACTGTTGAAAGTTTGAATGGAACATCTGTTGAAAATACAGCTGAATACATTCAATACTTAAACGAAGGCTCTTCTAAGCAAGCACCAGCAAGATTCATTGAAGCAACTGCTCTGAAATATGGAGTCCCATTAGGGACAATCGTTGAAGTAAAACAAGGCAATTAGCCCTATACCCTGGATCCTTATATTGGATACCAGGGTATAAAATTGAGAAAGGCTTAAAATGGCTATTGTTATTAAGACCGTCTCTGACTCAAAACAAGCACAAGCCGATCTAGCTAAACTACAGCAATCGGTTGACGGTATTAAAGTTAGTGCTGATAAAGTATCTAGTTCTCTAGCTAATTTTACAAAAGTAATTGGTGTTGGCCTTGCAGCCTTTGGCTCTTTTAGAGCATTCACTCAATACTCTGATGAACTTACTAACTTAGAAAGTAAGCTCAGACTTGTAACAAAAAGTCAAGACGAACTAAATTCTGCTTTTAAAGAAATACAAAGAATTGCTGTTGCTACTAGAACAGACTTAACTGCGATTGGAAGCCTTTACACTAGAGTTGCAACATCAGCAACTAGGTTTGGTGCTACACAAAGAGATATTGCAGAGTTTAGTGAAACAGTATCTAAGGCAATTAAAATATCTGGTGCAGGTGTTCAAGAAGCAAATGCTGCAATTCAACAGTTAGGTCAAGCTCTTGCATCTGGTAGATTACAAGGTGATGAATTAAGATCTATCTTAGAGAATGCTCCATCATTAGCAATGGCTATTGCTGATGGTTTAGGTGTCTCTATCGGTAAGATGCGTGCTTTAGGTGAAGCTGGTACTCTTACTAACGTAAAAGTTTTCCAAGCTATCCTTAAACAACAGGATAAGATTAACGCTAGCTTTGATAAAATGGGTGTTACCTATGGTGGTGCTTTTGCAAACCTTGGTAATGCTTTTATGATTTTATTTAGTAAGGTTAAGGAAGAAGCTTTAGGCTCTACCTCATCTCTTGCTGTAGGTATTAATGAATTTGCAAAAGGTATTGTTAATTTTGCGAATAATTTTAAATTAAACATGATGCTTGCTAAGGCATCTGTTTTGATATTTGTACTTGATGCTGTAAATCTCTTTGATGAGTTCTACGTAGAAGTTGAAAAGACTGGGAATGCTATTTCTCAGATGGCTCAAGACATGTATACTGAATGGAAACCAGTAATGGTTGCATTGATTTCAGATCTTATGATTTGGAGTCAAACAGCTGTACAAGCTGCAGCTGCTGTTTCTGCTTCTATTTATGCTTCTTTTAAATCTAGCGAATTCGGTAAGAAATTAATTGATGGAATTTCTTATGCCTTTGCCGTAATCTCTGATAAGATTACTAGTATCTTTGAAAACATAAAATCTAGATTACCTACGATTGATGTTAGAAAGATATTCCCAGGCTTAGATGTAGCATTGGCTTACGTCAGGAATTGGGCTGTTCAAGTTGAAAGATGGTTCTATTGGGTTTATGACCGTGTTATTGGCCATTCTTGGATACCTGATTTGGTTGAAGGTACAGCTAAATGGCTTAAGAAGTTGTTAGGTGGTCCTTTATCATCTATTATTGACTTTGCTACAAAAGCTAATGATGGTTTTAAAGGCATCAAAATAGCTACCGTATTTACTACTGCATTTGCTGCTGTTGGTAAATTCAGAACAATGTTATTACCATTGTTAGGTATTTTAACTGCTATTGGTGCTGCTATTGCTGCATTTGGTTTTATCAAATCAAACAATGTAACCTTTGATGTTAAAGGTTTAACTGGCGGTAAGTTAGATCTTAACTTAAGTAAAGTTGAATCGTTACTTGGTGATGCAATTAAATGGCTTAAGAGTACTTACAACGAAACTAAAAAGGGTTTAAACAACTCTACTGCTGTAAGAACTTTAAAGCAAATATTTGGTGTTCAAGATACAACTCCTGGTGAAATCTTTGGAGTAGGTATTGATACTAACGCTAAAGTTGGTAGAGGACCAATGCGTAATCAAGAGAGTCGTCCTGTAGGTCACGACATTATTAACGCATTACCATCTAACTGGCAGATACCTTTTATTGCAACATTCACAGGTATTTTTGCTATTGCAATCATGAAAGCATTTGATGCTGGTACTACTAGGTCTGTGTTACTTAGTGTACTTACATCTGCAGCTGGTATTGCAATGGCTCAGTCTGTTCAAGATAGCACTATTAAGAAATCCTTTGGTGGTTATGCTTTCTCAATGCTCGACATTCTTGAAAAAGGACTAAGTGCATTGTTTAGCGGTAATGTTCTTAAAGATCCTTTAGGATTCTTATCGTTACTTGCTAAAACAGCTTTATTGTTCGAAGCTGGTAGAAAGATGCTTTTAGGTGCTGCTGTTGGATTAGCTAAAGCTCCTACAAACATGGTGCAAACTATGTTTATGGCTGGTGAAGCTAAGATGGCTGATAGAAAGGCACAAAACCTTACTAAAGAATTAAGTAACCTTCCTAAGACTCTTAATGATGCTGTTAAGCGTAACAACGATATTTATGAACAATCTATCAAACGTTTAGCACGATCTGTAGACCAAGGCGGTAACGTTATTGGTGATGTCAGAGCTAGAGCTGCTGTAAGAACTAACACTACAGATGCTTTTGGTGTTGCTAATATCGACAGAGTTGCTGAAGCTGCAAGAAACTTAAATCAGGTAGCAAAGTCTCAAGCTGAGCTTGGTAATGTCAAATCTTTGCGTGCTGATATGGTCAAGCAAAGAGATGACCTTAAAGCTAAAGCTGAAGATCTGACTAAACAAGTTACTGAAGCTAAGAATGCCTTTACACAAGGTGTCAAGAACTTTGGTGCTGGTGTTGGTGGTGTCTTAGGTGGATTTGCTGGTTTCCAGATTGGCGTAGAGATTGCACGTGGTATGACTGACAGCCCTGGCTGGTCTAAGGTTGGTGTTATCATTGCAGCTACGCTTGGTGTTCAAGCTATCGGTTCTGCCATCGGTCTTGCAATGTCTAGTATTTTGCTTGCAACAGCTGCTAGAATGGCTGGATTGTTTGTGTCAGGCTTAATGTTGATGAATCCTTTTGTAAGAGGTGCAGTAATTGTTGGTGCAGCTATTTATGCTGGCTATCAGTTATTTACTAACTTACCTGAACAATGGCGTAAAGCTTTAGTTAATACATTTACTGCAAGTCCTGGTTCTGTTGGCGCAGGTTATAAGAACTTATCTGGTACTAATGATCCTTTATTATTTCCAGGTGGAAGACCGCAAGTTTCTGATGAAGAACGTGCTAAAAACTTAGAACAGTTAAAACAATTGACTGATGCTTTTGAGTCTTTAACAACTAAAATTAAAGATTTTACAGGCTCTTTATTTGGTTCTAGTCCTGTTAAGAAAGCTAACGGTGGTTGGATTCATGGTCCTGGTAGCAGTACCTCTGATTCTATTCCTGCAATGCTTTCTAATGGTGAGTTTGTTGTAAATGCTAAAGATGCTAGAAAGAATTGGGATATCCTGACTGCTATTAATAGTGGAATGGGCGTATCTAAATTTGCTGGTGGTACAGCTACTACAACAGCAACATCTACAGGTCCATTGCCTGTTGTTGTTCAAAATGCTAAAGAAATTTCTGTATCTGGTGAAAAGACTATTTCTCAGTTACTGTCTGAATCTTTTAAAGATGGTTACAAAATAATTTCTGAAGCTGTTACTAAAGGTATTGGTAACTTAGATCCAAGTAAAACACTTGGTGTTAATACTGGACCTTCTGGTGGCGGTGGTTCTCAAAGAGCTACCATACAGCAACAGATGGAGAATGCTAAGACCATGGAAGCATCCATGGGTATTATGCAGAGACAGCTTGAGAAATCAGGCTTCTCTAATATTTCTACATCTGGTTTAAAGTCTTTAAGCGCTTCTACATTGAACAGTGTCAGTGAAGCTCTTGATAAGATTAATGAACTTCAAGAAAAGAGTGCTAAAAGACCTGCTGGTAGTTTCTTAAGAAAACAAGCTGAAGAAGCTATTGGTGATCTTAACAGGCAAATTGCAAGTACATTAGCATCTGCTGGTGCAAAGATACAACCTCCTGGTAATTTGCAAGAGCCTGCTAGAGAGTACAAACCTACTGAAATCTTTGTTAAAGATCAGTTAGATATTCTTAATAAGGCTTTTGGTGAGCTTGAACTTTCACTCGGCGATTTTTATGCAATTCCTGATAAGATCAGAGAAGGTGTATTTAAAAAGGCTTATGAGATTGAACAAGCTGGTGCTTTAATTGATAGAGAATATATTGGTCTACTTGAACAAGGTGTTCCTATCCCTAAAGAGTTTTATGACAAACGTCAGAAAATTGAAAAGGATAGAAAGGAATTCCAGACTCAAGTCATCGATGAACTGATCAACTATAGAACACCTTTTGCATCTTTAAGTGGTGCATTCAAGACTATTGGTGTTAATGTAAGCGAAGACTACTTCAATGCTTTAGAAGATTCTGAAAGAAATAGCGTTATTGAGTTGCTTAAGTCTGCAAAGGAAACTTTAAAGATTCTTAAGAAACCTGCTAATGATGTTCCTGAAGATATTCGAAGAGCTGCCCAAGAAGGTTTTTCTAGTACTGTTAACAAGATTAATGAAAAGATTGGTGAAGGCGCTAAAGTTGGCTTAACTGCTGCTGGTAAATTAAGATTTGATTTAAATAAGTATAGCATCTCTTTAGATGATTTTACTTACAATCTTATGAGTGATATTGAACGTAAAACCGTTGAAGATTACTTATCGGCAATGAAGAAAGCTAAAGATGCGTTGGATACTAATCCTAACATGTCTGAATCTGAGCGTAAGCAACAACAGCAGATTATTAATGACAGAATGGAAGAGATTAGTAAGATTACCGCAAGAAATGCACCTGGTTATAAGAATCCTGGTAGACTTGCTGGTGAATCTTTTGCATCTAGTATTAATGAAGGTTTTACATCAGCTATTACTTCAGCTTTCCAAGGTAAATCTGAAGAGAACAAGTCTGTGTTAAGAACTTTGTTAGACAGTATGCTCACTACTATTTCTAACACTGTTATTGAAACGTTTGTTAAAGGTCTTATGAATCCTTTGACTGGTGAAAATGGTTTACTGACAACAATGTTTAAGAACTTAGGTTCTAGCATTTTCTCGTTAGCCGGTAGTCAACAATCACCTGTATCTACTGTTGCTAGTACTGCTACTGCTGGAGCAACTGCGGGAGCTGACCAAGGTATTCTGTCTGGCATATGGTCAACTATAACAGCTGGTTTTGCTAGCTTAATGAGTTTCTTTGGGCTTCAAACGTCTATGGATACTGTTAAGATTACGCAAGAGCAAGCTGCAATGGCTTATTACGGTACATTGTTGATTAATATTGCTACTGCAATCGCTCTTCAAACTACTACCTTAGCTACTGCCTTGACTGGTGCTACAGGTGTGCTTACTGCTATTTTAGCTCGTGTTAGTCTTGATAACCCTGCATTTGCGACAGGTGGTATGGTTAGTGGCCCTGGTACAGGTACTTCTGACTCTATTATGGCTAATATTTCTAATGGTGAATTTATTGTAAATGCTAAATCTACAAGAAAGTTTTTACCGTTATTGGAAGCTATTAACAGTAATAGAATACCTAAGTTTGCAGATGGCGGTTTATCTACTGGTATGTTGAATGTACCAGCTTCTACAGCTATTGTAGCTACGCCTAAGACTAATGACAAACCTCAACAACAAGTCTTTCAAATTAATATTACAGGTGATGTTAGTAGACAAACTCGTGCAGAAATTCAGAGAATGATTCCTAATATCGCATATGGTGTTAATTCTTATAATCGTGAAAAAGGCTAATGAAGCCCTAGAAACTTGACCTAAATTTGGTCATGCATCGCCCCGAGGAAGCCCCAGATTGTGCCATCTTGACACGATCGAGG
>JACCDW010661106.1_pt1 | contig 14923 bp, 16 predicted proteins | sample 7449781 | NCBI WGS metagenome assembly JACCDW01 (sample SAMN15323449, study PRJNA562643) | freshwater metagenome | isolation source: river surface water | place: USA:Blue River Watershed | collected 2017-08-18
CGGGTGTTTCATCCAGTACCTCTTTTACTTTTTCGACAAAAGGGATAAAGTCTTGCTGTTCGTTTGCCATCGGTACAATGACCGCGTAATCATGTTTCATGCAAAATGTATTTACCAATACTAGGATGAGCAGCGCCCAAGTAGTAATCGTTTGGAGTCGAGTAATTTATATATTGAAGCAAAAATAATTTTTTTTGCTGTCATTTCCACAAAATGGGAGGCCCAACTTATCTAAAGGTGCGTTTGGGTAGCTTGGGGAGGGATAATCGGCTGAGGATTCCAGCCAAAATTGCGACGAGCGAGGGAGTCGTCAAAGGTGAGTTCCGAGGTAATTTTCAGAAGCTTGTCGGTGTTCAAGGGGAACCAAGGTCCCACAATATCCCCAACTTTCGCAATGATTTTTGCCAAAGCCAAGGGCATGTTGGGGATCCAATTCCTTCCATGGGCCTTTCCAATCGCTTGGCTTAATTCCTGAAAACTCGGATGCTGTCCATCGGTGAGGTGGTATATCCCTCCTACCTCGGAGGCAGGTAAGATAAAGCGAGCAACATCTTCGGCGCGGACCATGCTTTTGCGTGCCTGTCCACCGGCAATGTTGAAATAATAGCCTTTATTGATTCCCAGAATCATGGCTTTCAGATTTCCGGGAGGATTCTCCCCATAGATGAGCGGCAGGCGAAGAATGGTGCAGGTGACATCAAATCGACGGCACCAGTCGATGATTTCGGCCTCGGCTTGAATCTTGCTTTGGCCATAGGGGTCAATAGCCAAGACGGGAGTTTGTTCATTTAATAAATGCCCCTGGCTTTTCCCATAAACGGCAACGCTGCTAATGAAAACGAAGCGCTGGGGAGGATGTTCTTCTAAAGCCTTTAGGAGGTTACGAGTTCCGATGACGTTGACATCCCAAAATGCTTGGGCTTCTTCTGGGGTCTTAGGAACGGAATGAGCTTTGCCAGCGGCGTGGAGAACTACATCAAAAGATGTAGGCAATTGAAAGGATTTGAGCAAATCAATCTGTTGGGATGATTGACTAGTTCGCCCTGCAGTATGAATAACATGGTTATCCTTCAATAAATAATTTTTAATTGTTTGACCTAGAAATCCAGAGGAGCCAATAAAAAATATCTTCACTTTGATTTAGAATAATTTAAATCCACTAAACATTTTCTATTTATCAACTTTCGGTCATTATCAATAAACCAACCCCATTTGTTAAAGTAATAAATAGCTGATTTAATTCCAATCCACGTTAATTTTAATGACTTGTGCGATCCTTTTTGAAATTCATGTATTATCGAAACCTTGGGAAAAAACATATTTTTATATCCTGCTTGTAAAAGCCTACGCCCTAAATCAGTTTCTTCTCCATACATGAAAATATTCTCATCAAATAAGCCGACTTTTTTCAACGCATCAAGTCTCAAAAACATAAAGCATCCTGACAAATAAGGAACATTCATCTGCTTATCATAATTCGTAAACCTCAATTCAAATAACTCATTCCTTTTTTCAACCATCTTTTTAAATGGATTGAATCTACGCCCAATCCAATCATAGGGAGTTGGCAATAATTTACACAAGAATTGAATTGACCCATTTGGGTAAAAAACCTTTGGCATAACATTGCCAATCTGATCGTCAGACTCCATTAAATCCAAAATTTGCGGAATAACATCTTTATCAAAATAAATGTCTGGATTAAGGACTGCATGGTATTTAGAGCCCATTTCTAGTGCAAGTTTAATTGCAATATTATGGGCTGCTCCAAATCCTGGATTGCTAGGATTGTGCAAATATTCACAAGTACTATCTTTAGCCAATTCAGCTAATTCATCTGTAGGCGAATTATCAATAAGAAATAGCCTAGAATTACAATTAGCAATTAAAAATGATTTAATAACCTTCAATATAACTTCCTTATCATTCTTGTAAAGAACTATACTAGCAGTGACTTCAATCATAAAATAATTTTTCTTCTAATGTACTTAAGGACTGAAAATATCAATAAAAATGGAATAAGAGGAAAAAACCAACTCGACAACTTCAAAATAGAAATATATGCTTTAAATTCCCCTAGTCTCATTTTTAAATGATTCCCGCTTAATCCACCCTCACTCAACTGAGGCCGAGTTAGATAAGTTAAAATCTGGTTTACCTTAACAATAGGATAATGAAATGATAATTTTAACAAAAAAGCATAATCTTCACAAAAACTCAGATTTTCATCAAATTTAACTTCTATACTTTTTTTTACAACTATCGATGACCCATTAAATCGATTTCGAATAAGTAAATTGTGAAAATAAATTAAGCTATAGCCTTCTAAAACTGTTTTTATATTTAAATCATCTGAAAATTCATCACCGAGACAATCAGGAAAATTAAATTTATAGATTGCCTTAGAATGTTCAATTAGTTTATTGGGATCCCAAATATCGTCCGAATCAAGGAAAGCAACATAATCACCTTTACAAACCGACCATCCTTTATTTCTAGAATAAGAGACACCTTTATTAGTTTCATTTCTGTAAATATTCACGAGACTCTTATCTCTACTAAAGTCACTTACTAGCTCAAATGTGCCATCATGACTGCAATCATCAATTACAATAATTTCAAGAGGCAATAAAGTTTGATTGAGACAAGAATTGATTGTATTCAATATAGTCTTTTTGGAGTTATAAGAAGGAATTACAATACTAAATTGAATCACTTTTTACCTTAAATAAAAAAGTAGAATGCAAGAGTATTTGAAATATAAATACTAGACTTGTAAAAAAATCGACAAAAACAGAAAAAACTGTATTGTGTAGTATAACTACTAAAATCATCAACCAAGCAATATTTACAATTTTAGATAGTGTTTTCAGATAAATTATACTCACAAAACAACCTAGTATAAAGAAAAAAAGTATCGAACCCCAAAAACCGAATGCATATAAATAATTGGGGAAAAGGGTTGATACATTTAAATTTTCATTTACGAGTTCAAAATTCAAATTTGACTCTCCAAATATTTTTGTTCTGATAACTGAAGGTATAAGTTGAGATACCACTGGCTCGAAATCCAAATTGAAAGAATCAAATTTATGAATATTAAAATTCACATTGTTAAATGGCGATGTTATATAAATGTAGACCCATAAAAAACCAGATGGTAGCCAAGATGGATATGATTCCGTAGGTTGGACTAATTCAATAAATGAAGACGCCCCTGTTCTTAAATCACCAACAATCCCAAAAATTACAACTATTACTAAAAATAAAAATATGGCTCTAAATATTACTTTATTATTTACTCGGACTAACATAAAATAGAGAAAAAGAGACTGAATGCTCATACTCATGAATAATTGGCGAGTAACCAATAATATTGGCCACAAAAAACATAAGATGTACAACAATAAATACTTTTTATAGTCCTTATTTTTTTTCAGGATATTAAACAAGGAATAATTTGAGATAGTTAAAATGATTGCGTTCAATAAACCATGTAAACTTGGAATTCCCCATTCTGTATATCTCATTTCGGATCCTCCAAAAAATGCTAAAAGCGGAACGCCTTTAAAAAAATAAATTTCAAATGCAGAACAAAAAAACCAAAGAACGAATAAAAATTTTAATCGAAAATTGGCATTTTGATTTATTATAACTGTTTCTGAATACCGATAAAACTTATACTTCCTAAAATTAAAAAGTACCACAAAAAAGGATAGGATAAGTGAAATTAAAACCAAGATTAAATATAATACCGTTTGAAAATTCAATTTTTCAATCAAATAACTTAATCGTAGGTTATAGAGAAGTACAACTGAAATCCAAGTTGTAACAAATAAAACAATTGGATTTTTAAGGCTAAACATTATAGCTGTTCTATTTGATTTTTAAACTGACGAACTACTTGAAATACCTTATAAGGCAAAAGACTCACCATAACTACCTTGAAAATTTCCTTGAAGAAATTATAGAAAAAAATAAAAATTGCAAATATTATGTCTACTAAAGATCCATGCTCTATCGATATCTTAAACTTTTCTTTTCTTGCAAGTGAGAGATTTGAACTTACACCTCCGATTAATATTTTTGAAAAAACCTTGTTTAAATATAAAATTTTACCTGATTTAATTATTGGATATATTATAGCATGATCAGCAGCAATCTTATATTTGGTATCAAAAAATGGGTGAATATCTCTCCTAATTAGTACAGATTGATGACATATCGCATTCAAATTAATCTTCCATTTATTAGTCTTGGATTGAAATAAATATCTATCTGATTTATTAAAAAGAATTACATCCCCATATATTAAATTATAATTGTTAATGTTTCTGCTTACTTCGAATATTTGATTTAAAGTTGTTTCCTCAGCAAACATATCACCGGCATTCAAAAACAAAACCCATTGTCCTTTTGCATAATTCAAGCCTTTATTCATTGCGTCAAATATTCCATTATCCTTTTCACAAATAAACTTATTAATACGATTAGAATATTGATTTATCAAATTAACGGTATTATCTGATGACAAACCATCAACAATTATATATTCATAATCAAGATAATTTTGTTCTAGGACACTTTTTATTGTGCATTCAATCAATTGTTCTCCATTAAAAACAACTGTTATTATTGAAAGATTTGGTTTATTTTTTGTCAACTGAATTTTCTGTTATAAAATCATCTAAATCGTAAAAATTACTCGAAACAGATTTCAATTTTTCAATTTTAAAATCCCACCACTTTATATCTAATAAGCTCTTGATAGTTATTTCAGAAAATCTATACTTTAGAATTTTTGCAGGCACGCCTCCAACAATAGCATAAGCCGGTACATCTTCCGTGACTACGCTTCCTGCCGCTATAACTACTCCATCTTCAATTTTAACTCCATCTAAAATTGTAACATTAGATCCAATAAAAACATCATTACCAATTTTAATCTCCGATGTTTCTTTAAAAATATTTTTTGAAGTAAATGAAAAGCCAAACTGATTTTTGGTAGAATAAAACAAGGGGGAAGTAGATATGCCATTTAATGGATGTATACCCCATCCACATAAAAAATTTGGTCCTATTGAACAAAATTTTCCAATTTTAGTATTTGAAATTCTGGAATTTTGAGACACATAAGATCCATATTCAATTTTAACATTTTTTAATGAACATGGACTATTTATTATTGTATTCTTATCTAAAATAGAGTTCTCAACTAACTTACCTATGAATATCCAAGAAATATCCTCTGATTTTAATATGGTATAAAATAATTTTAAAACGTTTCTAAATATTTTCACTGTTAATGTAAATTGGTTTTTTAAAAAAAAACAACCATGGCATTGGAAAAACTTTATTTGAATAGTACCAGGTTAGCATGAATAAAAATAGAAAACCGATTGCACTGGCAATTGCTGAACCAACTGATCCAATTCTAATTATTAAAATATAATTCAATATCACAGTAATAATTGCTGAAGCAAAAGTACTAAATGCAAGTAAATATGTTTTTTTTGAGTAGAAAATATAATTAGTTACCATTAAATACATGCCATTAAATATTGTACCAATGATTAACCAGAAAAAATATTTACTTGCTAGTTGGAATTTAGACCCTGCAAATATTTTTAATATAATTGGTAAAAGAATGAAAAAAATTAAAGATCCTAAAACAATTAATAGAAAATAAATGTAAGTAAGTTTTACTATTCTTAATTTAACTTTATCATTAATATCTTGTAATTTTTTAAATAACCATGGGACATAGGCTGTATTTATTGCACTGTTAATGATATTGATAATACTAGTTAGCTGAAATGCTAAGAAAAATACCCCAGTTTCTTGCAAACCTACATACCTAACTAAAAAATAACGATTTGCTATCGATAATAAAATGCCTCCTATTGTATGCGGAATCAAGGGGATGCCAAATCGCAAAGAAGAAATAAATAGTTTTTTATTAAAAGTAAGTCTAATGAATTTATTCCTAACTAGATAAGACATAGACACAAAGGAGAAAAATAATCCAGTATAAATTTGTGCAGTAATTCTACTAGACCAATCTTTATTAAATAAAACAATTAATACTAGTGTAATTAGAAAATTGATAAGGGTAGATGAAATTTGAAATACGCCAAAAGTAACTGATTTATTTTCAGCTTGCCAAAGAGATAGAGGAATTACAATAATAAATTGCGTCGTCGCTATTAGGATGGTCGACCAAACCCAAATTGGCGATAAAAACGTATTTTTTGACAGAGGGCAATCTATAAAGAAGAAAACTAAAGTAGTTAAAATAAAACTTATCAATAATACAAAAAAACAATTTCCTATATATTCTGATAGTTCTTCTTTAGTACTTGTATAATATAATTGGCCTAAACTATTATTTGTGTTAAATCCAATAAATGGAGTTACGAATGCTAAAAGTAATGTATGCATTGATATTAAACCATATTGTTCAGGCGTTAAATATCTTGTTAGTACTGGAATCAAGAAAAAAGGAATGGCACTATTTATTACTGTTGAAATTGTATAAACTCCAGCGTTTTTTATTAAGGAATTGTTTTTGAAACCTGATAGTACTCTCTTTATTTTCAATTATATTTTTTTATAGCTTTCTTTTCAAATGCATCAATGAAAGAATCCATCGTCAAGTTATAAATTTTACACTTTTGGATTTGTGAATATTTTTCTAAGATATGGTACCCAAAAAATGTAATAGATAAATCAGATAATATTTCAAAAATTTTATATGGCTCTTTCGAAATCTTTAAAAAAGGAGTTAGTATATTGTCTGAATTGTTATCATAAAACCTTCTAACAATTGTACAAACATTATTATTTTCATCCACTCTCAAATCTGTCATCCAAGAATGGTCAACCCCTAAAAGATAAACATTTCTATAACCCATATTTATAGAGTTAAATATTGCGGGTATTATCACATTTTGAACTTTTGGCATTGATAAACCAGCCCTGTATAAATAAAATCTTATCCGTTCAAATCCACGATATTCATTAGTGTGATAGGGAATTACTTTTAAATTTATATTTGAAATAGAATTAGGATTATTTACTGAAAATATTTCGAAATAAATAAATGGCACAAACAAAAATAATTCGTATTCAATTTCGCATAATAACCTTAAAGTTTCTTCAATGGATTTGTCGTTTATATTTGGGTCAAAATAAGCAGGATCTGCTAATATGTAATATTTTGGCCTAACACTATTAAATAAAGAAGAGGAAATAAAATCATTTACTACTAAATAATTATCAATATCGTTTTTGATTAGTTTCTCAATATCCTTTATTAAGGATGGGCCATTACCAAGGATCGCTATACTTTTGTCAGAGCCAATTTTAATGTTTGAAACATGATTTTTAAAATTTTCGTTCTTGATTTGTAATAACAGCCACTTTAATGAAAAAAATATTTTTTTGATTGTCTTAATTATTACATTCATACTATTTAAAATTTTATTCGCGCGGTTTTTTGAAATTAAAATTAACTATCTACCAAAATCACTAACATTTTTCCCTTTAAGTAATAAAAAAGTCTCTCGTAAAAACCCAATCTGGCAATAAAATGCATAAAGAAAAAAGAAAGGTGCATATTTATAATATCCGCTTGTTACCGTTTTATAATTTCTTTTTATGGGTATGTTCCAAAATAAATGTTTTAAAATCCCATTTGTTCTTTCTTTATGCTTATAGACAAATCTTGCATAACCTCTTCCATAGCTTTTCCATTTATTCCTACATTCTTTAAAGGTGGTTGGATGGATTCTATATGACTTTCCAGTTCCTATTCCTTGCTTAAGCTTTGATTTTTCAAAACGGTATGAAATATCAGTATCTTCACTTCCATAAGTGAAGAAAAAATCAAATCCAATGCTACATATACTTTCTCTTACAAATACGGCTGGCCGTCCAACGATATTAGTTTCACCATGATTATTTATATTTAAACCACAATATAATCCCCATGCAGTTTGCCAATATGTATTATTCGAATATGACTGAACATTGGCTTGTATTGCCTTGTATTCGCCTAGTTCAATTTCATATAAAAGATTAGAAAAACATGATGAATCAATTCTATCATCAGCATCAACAAGTGCTATATATGGCAGATTTGTAGATTCTATACCCAATTGTCTTTGTTTTGCAAGACCTATTCTTCCAGCATTAATTATTTTAATTTCATATTTTTTGGCTATTTCAACTGTATTATCATCAGATGCGCCATCAATTATTATAATTTCTTGTGGATTATTTAATAAAACATACTTTAAACAATCTTCAATGTTTTTCTCTTCATTTAAAGTGCAAATTTGAACAGAAATTGGCAACTTCGTTATCATAAATAATATGCATTTTTTAATATTTCATCTGAATTATTTTCTTTAACATTCCCAACAATTTCATTATATAAATTTTCTTCAATCATTCCTCCATTAACTTTTTCTTTTTCTTTAAATATTTCATAATAAAACTCTTGAATCGGCATTTTAATTTGATCTAAATTTAATACAAAAGGCTTAGTTGAATAAAAAATATTGTATACTGGATGTACACTTGCAAAATCTAAATTGTTAAAGTTTTTAATAGGTATAACTCGTGCCTCGATATTTTTCTCTAAAAAAAGATTAGATGTTTTTGTTTTCATTTCCAATAAATCACATTTGGAGTTCTGAAATTTATTTGCTCTATAGAAAGAGAAGTAAAATGTCGGTTGAAAATTAAATAATCCATGATTTAAAGCACCCAATGATGGATTTACATGTAAGATATTGCCACCTGGTTTTAGTAATTTAATTATTGAAAACATGAATTCTTTGACATTAAAGCAATGTTCAAGAGTTCCACCATCAAGAACCCAATCAAATTTAGCAAACAATTCATTCGGCAAAGGTTCGTTAAGGTCATGAGCAATAGTTGCATTATCCATCAAATTATGTTCTAAAGAATCAACTTTTTCAAAGCCTAACATTTTAAAAAAATCTTGATCAGAGGGATATGACTCTGAAATAACATCAGTTAAACCAATCTCGTTTAATTCTTTAAATGTAACCCCGATATCTTGCCTCCCTAATGTTAAAAGTGACCCTTTGAAATTTAAAACATTTTTATTTTTGGCTAAATATTTTGCCATTGTCTTATTAATTCCCATAATGTTTATTTTTAATTAAGATATTGAACCATAGTTCAAATTGACAGATAAGTGCCTATGAACACTGAAACCATTTTTAGCTTTAAAAGCAGGGTCAAAATATCTTCCAACATATATTCTGTCTCCGTTTGAGTCTAAATCTTTACACCACACAAAATCATTTTTCCATAAATATTGTTTTTTAATGAGATAAGTGACAAAAAAGGAATACGCGCATATTAATGCGAGTGGTAAACGGTCATCGTTTTGAACAATTTTTCCCCTTGATTCAGTAATTACCTCTTTTCTTATGCAAAACCATTTTTGTTCTCTTAAACTATAATTTGCAAATGGTTCATTTACATACCAATCTTGATTATAAAAGCATGGCTCTTTTGTATCTGGATTTATTCCAAATAATAAACGTAAACTATTTATGGTAATAAATTCTTTATTTTTATGTGATGGAATAAATAATATTAGCAAATGAGTCTTGGAAACTTCCAGAAGATAATCCTCTGAATATGGAATATTCAAAATTGAATCGTTAGGGCTATGGTCAATTGATAAATTCAATTCCTCAGCAATCGTAAATAGCTCCTCATGTCCAATAAAATTTTCTTTCATGATCGCTTTTGCTTTATTATAAATCATGTTTTATAAATTATTTCCCCAATGTAAATAATAATTCACCGCTGACTCAAAAGAACTAATGTGAGAATTTAAACGATATTTTTCAATTTTTTCAAACTCATTCTCCAATAAATCAATCCTTTTTTTTCCTGGATATGATTCCTCAAACCAATCCAGAAAAGCAGGTGAATTCATAATATGAATAATATCCAATAATTCTCTTTCTTCTAATACCCTAAGAAAAGTAAGAAACGCCCTATATTGATGATAATGAGAAGCAACTAAAATAATTTTTCGCCAATCATGTTTTAAGCATAAATCAATAACTTCAAGAGCTTGTTGTCTAGTATTTTGAGAACTGGCTTCATGTATAATATTACTTATGTCAAAACCAGCCTCAATAATTCTATCTTTACATTTCTCGAGAGTAAAACTTCCGACTAATTCATTGTCAATCCCACCAGAAAATACAAGAGTGTTTGACCATCCTTCTTTTATTAATGATACAGCTTTTGAAACTCTGGCATAGCCATCACCCTCTAATAATATCACTGCGTCAGCATTAGATATATTACTAGAATTTGTTAAAATTATAAATAGCTCTTTACTAGTCAATAATTAAAAATTATCCCAAAAAATTGGTTCATTAATATCAATATCTGTATTTGCAGTTTTTCCGATTATATTTTTTTTATACTTGGGCAAAACTCCCAATGCAGGCCTTAATTCAACAATATCATCACTTAAAATAATTTGACCTTTTTTTATTGGCTTCGCAGCATAAAGTCCTCTTCTTTGAACAATTACAGTTTCTTTTTCCTCTTCAACAACGAATTTTCTTGTTGAACCCATAGCTAACTCAAGTTGTCTAATTCTTTTTATCATTTCTGAAAGTTCTTGAACATCCATAGAATGAGGATGATCTGGACCAATATCTTTCTTGTTTAATGTAAAATGTTTTTCTACAACACACCCTCCCATTGCAATCGAACCCAATATAACGACATCACCGGGAGAATGATCAGAGTATCCTGTGAGTACATTAAAAGCAGATTGATATGTTTTTAAAACATTAATGTTTGCACTTTCAATCATTGAAGGATAATTAGTAATACACTGCAATAAAATCAAATTTTTGTTACCTGTTCCTTCTATTACTCTTATAGCTTCGTCTATTTCTGATAATGTTGCATCGCCTGTGGCTAATATTATAGGCATATTCTTTTTTGCAATATATTCTATCATTTCTAACCAAGTAATTTCGCCTGACCCAATTTTTATAAAAGGTACATTCAATTTTTCACACAAATCAACAGCTTCAAAATCATAAGGAGAAGTAGAGAAATCTATACCTATTTTATTGCAATAATCCATAACCTCATGGTGCCATTCTCTAGGAAATTCAGCATCCTTAAAAACCTCATTTACTGGCCTACCCCAGGTTCCATGAACCCCCTTTAAAGTCATTCTCTCAAATCCCCTAGCCGAAACTATTTTTTCCGAGATAAAACTTTGAAATTTTGCACAATTAGCTCCTGCTTCTTTTGCTGCGCTACATAATTCTTTCGCTTTATTCAAGCTTTTATCAAAATTTGCACCTATTTCGGCTATAATGTATGAGGGGTGACCTTCACCAACTTGACTGTTGCCTATTTTAATTTCTTTTGAAAAAAAATTTTTCATGTTCTATAAAATTAGAATTGTTTTAATGTTTTGTAAAGAATTTCGGCTTGCTTTTTAGCATCGTCTAAATTCCAATAATTTGTTTTGAACTGAATCATTCTTGGTTGCAAAAATTCAGCATTAGGACATAAACCCTCCTCAAAAAGCTGCCAAATACCCGGCATTTTTTGAACTTTATTTTTAAAATATGGTTCAAAATACGAAAGTTTCCAAGCTGCATAAAAACCATCTCCGCCATTTTTCTGAAACAAATCTCTGAATTTGTACCACTGCACTTCAGGTTTATCTGTATTTATAATTAAACTGTAACTCCAAAAGCTATTTATACAATAATCAGGTGTTTTTTGTCTTGTAAATAAGTTTGAATTGGAAACAACTTGGTCAAAAATCCTTGCAACATTTATCCTTGTATTTACAAGTTCTCTTGCTCGTTGTAACTGGCCATATACAATAGCAGAATTACTCTCAGACAATCTATAATTAAATCCAAAATCAACATGCCTATTGTATTGAGGATCTTGAATATCATTTCGGGTAATTTTCCCTTGAGTAGCACTTACTCCTGCGTAGCCTAGACTACTAAATCTTCTAGCATTATCAGCAAGCGAAACATCATTAGTACATAACATTCCTCCCTCACCACATGTTAAATGTTTACTTGCTTGAAAACTAAAACTAGAAAATTCTCCAAATGTGCCAACCATCTTACCCTTATAATAGCTTAAAAAACATTCCGCATTATCTTCTATCAAAAAAATATTATGTTTTCGGCATATTTTAAGTATCTCATCATATTCAGGAGACAAGCCATATAATGCCACAGTTATAATGGCTTTCGTCTTAGATGTAATCCTTTTTTCTATATCTTTTGGAAGAATATTAAAACTGTCTATATCTACATCTGCATATACTGGTATTGAACCATTTTGTAATACTGCCAAAGAAGTACTTGACATTGTAAGAGGAGGAACAATCACTTCATCACCTGGACCCACACCTAATGCTGCTAAAGCTGTGTGCATTGTTGCGGTCCCATTTGAATGTCCTATTGAAAAATTTACACCTAATATTTTGGAAAATTCACTTTCTAACTTATTTCCAAAAATATTATTCTTACTTGTGGAAAACTCATTATCAATTACTTCGCAAACGTATTCCTTTTCTATTTCACTAAATCTTTTCATAGCCTTTATTTTTATACATTTCACTTCTTTCTCCATTGATATTCATTAATGATATCCATGGATTCATTTCAATTAAATTTAAAATATCTTGATATGGGAATAAATCGTTCTCGGTATATAAATGCTGATAAATCAATTTTACCATTTTTAAATCATCCAATGTGTCAATCGTCCACCGATAATTTGAATAGTTTTTATTGGAAGTAATATTTAAATGTTTAAAATCGTTCAAATTATTAAAAAAATATTGCGTAACATGTTCTCTTTCAAAATCTGAATTTGACCTATCATTTGCTAATATTAGCGAATCAAAGTCAAATATCTCAACATCTAAACCTTCAGGAAAAGTTGGAGGATTATTGTTGTAAACAAAATTCAAATTGTTTGATAAAAAAATATCTAGTGCTAAATCAATTAGATAAGGGTCTTTAAAGGGATCGTCTGCTGTTATTCGTACAATAATGTCTAAATTATTTTCTTTTGCAGCGTTATAAAATCTATCTAATACATCATTTTGACTACCTCTTGATATTAAAATTCCATTTTCTTTGGCCCATTCATAAATAAGATCATCCTCCTTATTAACAGTTGTGGCGATAATAATTTTATCAATTAATTTTGAAAAAGTTAATCTATTATATACATGCCACAACAATGGTTTTCCAGCTAGATCAGCGAAAACCTTATTAGGCAATCTACTAGAGCCTGTTCTAGCTTGAATTATTGCACCAATGATTTTCTTTTGCGGGTTATTCGTTAACATGAATTTTGATTAACTCCTTAAGTGTTTCTACAGTTTCCCATTGACTATTTTTATCTGACGAATAATAAAAACCCTCTGGCACTTTTTGGGCATTAAAAACCTCAATGAAATCATTTAAATCCCAAGTTAAATTTTGAGGTAATACAACATAATATTTACCCAAATCATATGTTGAAAATGAATCTGAAAAAGTAATCATTTCTTCATGTATTTTCTCTCCTGGTCGAATTCCTATTATTTCCTTTTTACATTCAGGAGCGATTGCATCAGCTACATCCACAACTCTATACGAAGGAATTTTGGGGACAAACAATTCCCCACCCCAAGCATTCTCTAAAGCATGTAATACCATTTCAACTCCCCCTGATAAAGATATATTAAACCTTGTCATTCTTGTATCAGTTATCGGTATTATACCCCCTTTTTTCTTTTTAATAAAGAATGGTATAACTGACCCATTGGAGCCCATAACATTTCCATATCTTACTACTGAAAATTTTATATCTTGATTTCCTTTAATATTATTGGCTGCTATAAAAAGCTTGTCTGAAGTTAACTTTGTAGCCCCGTACAAGTTAATTGGCGCACATGCCTTATCAGTTGAAAGTGCAACAACTTTCTTAACATCATTTGCAAGACATGCTTTTATTACATTTTCCGCACCTCCAATATTTGTCTTTATACATTCATCTGGATTATATTCCGCAATGTGGACATGTTTCATAGCGGCTGCATGTATGACATAATCAACCCCTACAAATGCGCGCTTTAATCTATCTAAATCTCTAACATCACCAATGAAATATCTCATTGAAGGATAAATTGATTCAGGATAATCTTGAGCCATTTGAAATTGTTTTTGTTCATCACGCGAGTAAATTACAAGCCTTTTGATTTTTGGCCATCGATTCAAAATTGTTTTGGTAAGTTCTTTACCAAGCGATCCGGTACCTCCGGTTATCAAAACAGATTTATAATTTAAATCTAACATAAAAGCTATATTACAATTCTTTTTTAAAATTTTTATTTTCCTAACTTAATTAATTACTTGAAGACAAATAAATTCTAGGCACTTTATTCCATCATCTTCATCCACTTCCCACTCCCCATCATCACCCCCTCACTAAACTCCTCCCTCTCAAAAACCCCTACGCGGACCTTCTTTTGAATCAAGGGTTCCACCTTTTCGATCAACTGATATAAATACGGACGATCCACATTCCCCACCAGCACCAGGTCCACAAAAGGGGAATTCTTGCCCTCCGCCAGCTCCCCGGTCAGATACACCTGGTCCAAATTACCTAATTTCTTGATGATTTGGTCCACAATCTGATCCAAACCCACAAATTGCAGAATAATTCCCCGCAAGGTCTGGAACATCGGATGCGCCTGATTCACCACATAATGCTTCACCTTCGCATTTTCCTCCTCCTCCTGCACCTGAATCAAATGCATCTCCTGCAATTTATTCAATTCCAAACGCACCGTATTGCTACTCACCCC
>JACCDW012001272.1_pt1 | contig 14922 bp, 8 predicted proteins | sample 7449781 | NCBI WGS metagenome assembly JACCDW01 (sample SAMN15323449, study PRJNA562643) | freshwater metagenome | isolation source: river surface water | place: USA:Blue River Watershed | collected 2017-08-18
AGAAATATGGCATACCCGTTGTACCTCATGTGGGTGACATGGGACAATTGCACCAACATCTGGTGCTTTTCAACCATATTTCACTTGGGCACGAAGCCCTGTTCCTTGAACACATCCCTCACCTGAATAAGCGTTTCGTACATCCGGTAAACATCATCAATGGCGTTTACAGAACGCCGATGGAGCCAGGAAGCAGCTGTGATCTGTTGTCATAAAAATTCAATCATTTGTCATGAACAATATCGACCTTATCATCAGCGCTGTTTATTTCTTGGGCATTGTTGCAATAGGACTCTGGACAGGGCTGAAGAAAAAAACAGTAACGACAGGGAATGCATCAAGCGATTATTTCCTTGCAGGGCAATCCTTGAAATGGCCAATGATTGGCCTGGCTTTGTTTGCCACCAACATTTCCTGTCTTCATCTGGTAAGCCTTGCCCAGTCAGGATTTGACAACGGACTACTCTCCGGTAATTTTGAGTGGATGGCCTCATTTACCCTCATCCTGCTTTCCTTGTTTTTTGTGCCTTTCTACATCAGATCAAAAGTGGCCACCTTGCCGGATTTTTTGGAAAAAAGATACAACAGGGCCTGCAGGGACTGGCTGGCATTTATTTCCATCATCTCAGCTGTGGTGATACATATTGCATTTTCTTTCCTTGCAGGGGGCATCGTATTGAAAACCTTGTTTGGTGTTGACATGTATACCAGCGTAATGGTGATTGCTTTCTTTACTGGTTTGTATACCATCATTGGAGGATTAAGGGCAGTAGTTGTTACAGAGTCTATTCAGACCATAGTGTTGTTAACAGGTGCTGTAGTGATTACTGTCATCTGCTACAACAAGGTGGGTGGCTGGGATGAAATAACCAATACCCTTCAAGCCAAAGGTGAACTTGATAAATTGTCCATGTTAAAACCTTCTGATGATCCGGGTGGAATGCCCTGGTATGCCATATTTCTTGGCTACCCAGTATTGGGTATTTGGTATTGGTGCGCAGACCAAACCATTGTGCAGCGGGTATTGGGCGCAAAAGATGAAAACCATGCAAGACTGGGTTCCTTGTTTTGTGGTTTCATCAAAATCCTGCCTGTCTTTATTTTTGTATTGCCTGGTTTGATGGCCTATATTCTGGCTCAAAAAGGAATGTTTGACATCAGTTTCATCCAGAGCATTGGCCCTGATGGAACATTATCGACAGATTCCAAAGCAGTTTATACATTGATGATTACACAGTTGGTCCCCAAAGGATTGGTGGGTGTTTTGGCAGCTGCCTTACTGTCCGGTTTGATGAGCCAGATTTCAGGGGCACTCAATTCAATCTCCACCTTGTTCAGTTATGATCTCTACAAACGCTTTAAGCCCGAAGCAGGCGATCGTCAACTGGTTCGAATCGGCAGGATTTCTGCTGCTTTTGCACTGGTTGCATCCATTGGTCTGCTCCCATTGCTAAACCGGTATGAAAGCCTGTTCAATGGCATCAATGATATCATCGCCCACATTGCACCACCCATCACCACCGTTTTTCTGCTGGGTATTTTCTGGAAAAAAGCTTCAGCCAAAAGTGCTCAATACACCCTTTGGTTCGGCTCGCTGCTTGGTGCATCCGTTTTTGTACTCAACAAGCTGTATCCATCAACCTTTATTGGACAAATTCCATTCTTGATGATGGCTTTTTACCTGCTCTGCGCCTGTGTTTTCATTCAGGTGCTCTTGTCTTATGTTTTTCCAGTTGAACATACTTCTGTCAGTGATGTACTTTATTGGAAGTCTCCTCTGGATCCTTTGTCCAGTAAGGGTTGGAGCGGAATCGGCAATTATAAATTCCTGTCGCTTGTGCTTTTGGTGATGATGATTTTACTGTATTGGATTTTCAGATAACCTTTACAATTTTTTGATGATGAAATTAGTTGCATGCCTATCGATGATTTGTCTGTTTTTCTCCTGCTCTAATCAGCAAGGTTCTTCCGGTTTAACAACTGCCATTTCCAATGTAAAGCCCCTGCGTTATGGCATGGTCACTGGTTTGAAACCTGAGAAAATTGAGCAATACAAGAAACTGCACGCTTCACCCTGGCCGGCAGTGCAAAAGAAGATCAGCGAATGCAACATCCACAACTATTCAATCTATCTTCAAAAAATTGAAGACCAGTACTATCTGTTCAGCTATTTTGAGTACACAGGTCAGGATTTCAATGCTGATATGAAAAAAATGGCAGCCGATACTGCAACGCAAAGGTGGTGGAGGGAAACCGATCCCTGCCAACTTCCATTGAAAGATGCCCTGACCAAACACGAAATTTGGACCGCTATGCAGGAGGTATTTCACCAAGATTAAAGGTTACTATACAATACCGGTCTAATTTGTCAGAAACGAAAACGTTTTCGTACATATATTCGATAGATTAAACGTTTTAGTAAACGGATTTTATACATTTATTAACTGTTTTGAAAAACGGGTAAAGACCTAATGCTTATTAACTAAAATTGCCATTATGAGAAAAGGACTTTTATTAGTCACATTCCTTGCACTGATCACATCCATCGCTTTCGCACAAACACGCAAGCTTAATGGAACTGTTAAGGGAGACAACGGCGCTGCAGTAGCTGGCGCAAGCATCACATTAAAAGGAACCACAAAAGGAACTACCTCCAACAATGATGGTAAGTTCTCTATTGATGTTCCATCTACTGGAAAAACTGTTCTTGTGATCAATTCCATTGGATTTGGATCACAGGAAATTACAGTTTCCAACCAAACAGATTTGTCCATCAAATTGACCTCAGATTCCAAACAACTCGAAGATGTTGTTGTGGTGGGATATGGCTCAGTAAGGAAAAAAGACCTTACTGGTGCAGTAGGATCACTTGCTCCTCGCGATATTGTGAGGGCCAACCCCGCCAATGCCACACAAGCCCTTCAGGGTCAGGTTACGGGTGTGGTGATCACCAAAACAAGCAACAAGCCCGGCCAGGGATTTGCCATTGACATCCGTGGTCAAAATACCATCACTGGTGCAACTGAACCTTTGGTGGTGATTGATGGGGTTATCGGCGCAAGATTGCGTGACATCAATCCCCAGGACATCCAATCCATTGACATCTTGAAAGATGCCTCCTCTACAGCCATTTATGGTGCGAGGGGTGCAAATGGTGTCATCATTGTTACTTCTAAAAAAGGTGTTGCTGGCAAGCCCAAGGTTACCCTGGATTCTTACCTTGGTCAAAAGCAACCTGCTCATTTGCCACAATTGCTGAATGCTCAGCAATTCTATCAAGCAACTGTAACCGATGTAGTGCTCAATGGGGGAACTGCCAATACATTCACAGCCAGCGAAATGAACATGGTCAACAGCGGAAAATCAACTGACTGGGTTGGACTCATCGCAAAGCCAAGCACCATGGCCAATTCCACAGTTGCAGTTACTGGTGGTAATGCCGGAACTACCTACCGTTTTTCAGGTGGATATATTCAAGAAGATGGTAACATCGCCTCAACCTCATTCAAAAAATACACCCTCAATGCAGCAGTGGACAGTCGTTTGAACGACTGGTTAAGGGTAGGTATTACCGCATACATCAACTACAGCTCCAATCCAACTGGTTCGTTGGAAATTCTTCGCTCCGCCTATAGGGCAAGGCCTACTGGTGTAATCTACTACAAGGATATTGTCAACCCAAGTGAGGGAAATGATTTGGCCATCGGCCCTTGGAATGACCTGTCTATCTGGATGGGAATCAAGGACAACCAGGTACCCAACCCATTGATCGATGCAGATCCAAGCATTTACCAAAATACGACCACCATTTCCAATCCGATGGGAAATGCTTTCGTCGAGTTGACATTGATGAAAGGCCTGACCTTTAAATCCTCCTTGTCTGCCTCATCCATTGATGAGCGCAATGGTGAGTTCAGAAATACCTTGTCAAAATCACAGCTAACCAATCCACCAAGAGCCAACTATACACAAAAGAACTGGGGAACTTATACAATTGACAACCAGTTGTCTTATAATCTTACAACTGGTAAGCACAAGCTGAGTGCAACGGCTCTCCAAAGTGCTTACAAGAACAATGCTGAAAACTACGCAATTGCTGCAACCAACCTACCTTTTGGATCATTGTGGTATAACCTTGGAACTGGTACAACAACTGCAACCAGTGGATTTTCAAGAAATTCTTTGGAGTCCTACATGGGTAGGGTAAATTATACCTTCAATGACAAATACCTCATTACCTTGACTGGCCGTGCAGACGGAGCTTCTCAGTTGGCTGCAGAAAACCGTTGGGCATTTTTCCCTTCTGGTGCATTTGCATGGCAGGCGGGAGATGAGAATTTCATCAAGAACCTCAATATTTTTTCTGATCTAAAACTGCGTTTGAGTTATGGTGAGGTTGGAAACTCAAACGTTGCAGCATACAGCACACAGGCTGGTTTGCTGACTACATCATACAGTTTTGGCGCCACTGCCATAACAGCATTTGCTCCTGCAGCCATTGGAAACAAGGACCTCAGGTGGGAGAGAAGCCAGGAATTAAACCTTGGTTTGAACATGGGATTCCTTGACAACAGGATTTCCGCAACTGTGGAATTGTACAAGAGAAATACCCGTGACCTGATCCTTAACCAGACGCTTCCTACTTCAACAGGTTTTTCATCTGTTGTAACCAATGTTGGTAAGGTATCTAACAAGGGTCTTGAAATCATGCTGAACACAAGGAATATCGAAACAAAGAATTTTTCCTGGAGCACCAACATCAATTTCTCTAAAAACATCAACAGGATCGAAGCCCTTGCAAATGGTGTGACTTCTGTTATCGGAAGCGGACTGTTTGTCGGCAGACCAGTGAGGTCTTTTTACGACTATCAATTTGCTGGAATCTGGCAGCTTGCTGACAGTGTTGCTGCAAAATCATATGGACAGTTCCCTGGTTCTGTAAAGGTGACGGATACCAACAAGGATGGTGTTATTTCCAATTCAACAGGAAAGGACGACAGGATGTGGTTGGGAACACAGCTACCCAATTTTACCATGGGTATGACCAACAGAATCAGCTATAAGAACCTGGATCTTTCCTTCCTGTTTTATTACAGAAATGGAACCATGTACAAAAATGCCATGTTGGACGGTACCATGGGTGAATACACAGGTGGCAGGTACAACAAAATTTACATGAACTACTGGACCAAAAACAATCCAACCAATGATTTTTATGGTCCTGGTGTTGCACAGCCTTACCGCGGTGCAAGAAGTTATGAAGACGCCACTTTCCTCAGGTTGTCTGATGTAACTGTCGGTTACACTGTTCCAAAGAGCATTCTTGAAAAGAAGAAAATTGAAAGGATGAGGGTTTATATGCAGGTAATCAATCCAAATTATTGGACCAAATACAATGGAATGGATCCTGAATACAATTCAGGTACCTATATCGACGATGTACCGAACCTGACATATGCAGTAGGTCTGAACATTGGTTTCTAAATATCAATCCTAAAAAAAGTAGACATGAAAAATAATAATTTGATACGCTATATATTCTCATTTATCCTGCTTGGATTGGTCGCCGGCGGATGCAAGAAGTCATTCCTGGATGAGTACAATCCAGCCAACCGTACCACGGACAATTTTTATAAAACAGCAGCAGGTTACGAAACCCTGGTAAATGCCTGTTATCCTTTGTTGAGAGATATCACCCAGCAAAGGATTCCAACCTTGAACGGTACTGACATGTTTTCTGCCAATGGATGGACAGGTACTTTGTTGTTCCCAACGTTGACAACACAATCTGGAAGCCCTTATGATTCTTATGACATCAGTCTCAATTCATCACTTGGTGAACTCCAGTCACTTTGGGACATGCTCTACCGGGAGATCAACCGTTGCAATGCGGCGGTTACCCGTGCGGGTGAAGTTACAGGAATGGCAGACTCAACGAAAAATGTAAGGGTTGGTGAAGCAAAATTCCTTCGTTCACTTTCATATTTCTGGGCAGTGCAGCAATGGGGTGATATTCCCATGCCGTTGACAGAGACCACATCAGGTAGCCTGGAAGTCAAAAAGACAGCTGCGAAAGATGTTTATACACAGATTATTGCTGATTTGAATGATGCAATTGCAAAACTACCTGTTGCGCAGAAAGATGCTGGAAGGGTTACCAAAGGTGCTGCGCAATTTTTGCTGGCCCGTGTGTACCTGACCCGGGGTTGGAATTTCAACAATTCACTTGGAGGATCAAGTGCAGATTTCACAAGTGCCCTCGTGCTTTGTGACAATTTGATAGCTTCAGGATTGTATCCAATGGAAACCAACTGGAACAACCTTTGGCCCATCCACAACAAGAATCCCAAAAAGGAAACTGCTACTGCGGCAAGTTCTGTCGCTGTTGCCAACGCCAGCAAGGAAGTTATTTTTGCCGTACAATATGCCAATGGAACTGGTACAGCCTATAACGGAGATGCCAATTTGAGTACTGCAACCGGAACAATCGGAAATGATCTGCATACCAGGTTCAGTGGTGGTCCTAACGGCGTAGCACAGGAATCAAGGACAGGTACCTACAACAGGTTTCTTCCTAACCATAATGTTACCTGGGGTGCATACAGGTTGTTTGATCCCCAAATGGATGTTCGCTATGAAGGAACTTTCAACAGCGTTGTTTATGCAACCATTGCAGGATCAGTTTCATTGGCCTCCAACAAGCCATATCCACAAAGCCTTTCACTTTCTTTTGCAATAAGTGATACTACAGCCATCGTGTTGCCTTGGAATGTTCCCATGACATCCACAGCACAACTCGGCCGTAATATACCTGGTGGAACAAAGAAATATGCAGTCCAAAATGTTGTTGATCTTTTTTGGTTGGGTAAAGTTACCTCTCCAACCCAGCAAATCAGCGATGCAATGGCTTGGGGTGGCCCAATGTTCTGGAAATTCTGGCAACCCGGTATCGCTTATGGTGATGGATTCTCAACTTTCAATGATCCGCTCTTTAGATCTGCTGAATTGTACCTGATGGCTGCAGAAGCCATTGTAAAAGGTGCTACTGGTGCCAAACTGGGAACTGCTGATGTTTATTATAACAGGGTCCTTGACAGGGCCTTGGGTACAAACGCTGGCAAATCACCCCTCCGTGCTACCAATCCCGGAAATGTATTGGATCCTTTGACCAACGTCACTTCTTACCGTGCAACGCCATCTACCATCAATATTGACATGATTCTTGATGAATATGGCCGTGAGTTTCTTGGAGAAGGAAATGAGCGTTGGTACCAACTGAAGCGTACAGGAAAACTCATTGAACGTGCAACAAAGTTCAATGGCTGGACATCTTGGGGTCGTGCTGGTGTTGCTCAAATTGCTGCCAAGCACCTGTTGAGGCCTATTCCACAGGGAATGCTTGACAACTCTAGCCCAAGGATTGAACAGAATCCCGGATATTAATTCTCAATACTGAATATAAAATGCCAGGTTTCATCAGCAGTGAATACCTGGCATTTTTTCTTTGTATTATATTTCGCCTTAAACAACCACAATTGTGATTCAAATGTCAATGAAATCTTTCTTGTTTGCTGTCTTGTTTTTTTTAATGCTCATCAGTATGACTTATGCACAAAAGCCATTGCCTAAAGTGGCTAAGTCTGATCTGGTGGAGGTGATGGTTGATGCCGCCAACTCAAGATTTTTCTATTTCAGTTCTGCCACAAGGCCCTTTGGTATGGTTAACCTGAGTCCTGACATGAACCTCAAGGGTGTCTGGAATACCGGATACAAATACAATGAAGATACCATCAGGTGTTTCAGTCATATCCATTGCTGGGAGTTGTCTGGAATACCGGTACTGCCAACAACAGGAAAATTCAAAGGACATTTGGGATCGGATGTGTATGGCTCAACCTATTCCCATCAGAATGAAGTGGCGAAGCCTGGTTATCACAAAATCAAATTGAACACTTATGGTGTAACCGCTGAGTTGACCTCTACAACAAGGGTTGGATTCCACCGTTATACTTTCCCCAAATCTGATTCAAGCTACATCCAATTTGATTTTACCACCGTATTGGGTTCTTCAGAAACACAAGAGGCAAAAGTGACACAGGTTTCAAACAATCAAATTGTTGGCGAAGTTGTCATGGCTGCTACCATCAGAAGACCCAAGCCGATTACTGTTTATTTTGTTGCTGATTTTGACAAGGCATTTGAACAGTTTGGCGGATGGAAAGACGGAAAAATTATCAGTACTGCAAAAGAAATTACCGGACCACATACTGGAGCCTTCGTTCGCTTCAAAACCAATGAGAATGATGTGAGGATGATGAAAGTTGCCATTTCTTATGTAAGCATAGAAGAGGCAAAGAAAAACCTGAAGGCAGAATTGACCCATTGGGATTTTGCCAGGGTGGTCAGGGAATCTGCACAGGAGTGGGACAATTGGTTGGGAAGGATAGAAGTTGAAGGCGGAACAAATATTGAACAACGACGTTTTTATACGGACCTGTTTCATGCTTTGCAAGGAAGAAGGATTGTCAGTGATGTGAGCGGATCTTATATCGACAACACAGGAGCAACTCCTCTGGCCCGCAATATTCCTTTGGGTGCTGATGGCAAGCCCAAATACAAGATGTACAACTCTGATTCCTATTGGGGGGCTCAATGGTCGCTCAATACGTTGTGGCATCTGGTATACCCTGAGGTGACAGAAGAGTTCATCAATTCCATGCTGAAAATGTACGATGATGGTGGTTTGATCCCACGTGGTCCATCCGGAGGAAACTATACCTATGTGATGACAGGAGCTACAACAACTCCCTTCATCGTGAGTGCATACCTCAAAGGCATCAGGGGTTTTGATATGGCCAAGGCCTATGAAGGCATGCGCAAGGATCATTTTCCCGGAGGAATGATGAGCAAGGCCGGATATGAGCACAAGACTTTCAAGGGTGGTGGAATTGAAGAGTATATTTCAATGGGATATGTACCTCATCCATTACATCCCATCAAGTACGGTTTTCACCAGGATGGTGCAGCACAAACACTCGAATATGCTTACCAGGATTTTGCCATGGCACAGATTGCAAAGGTCTTGAACAAGCAAAGCGATTATGATCTTTTCATGAAACGCGCTGGCAATTACAAGAATGTTTTCAACAAGGAAATAGGTTGGATGCTGGCCAAAGACAGAAGTGGAAAGTGGGCTGACCCAGTCGATATTCTTCAATATGAGCATGGCTTCAATGAGGGCAATGCAGCGCAATACAGCTGGTTTGTTCCTCATGATGTTCCTGGCTTGATTGCCCTGCATGGTGGTAAAGACAAATTTACCGACAAGCTCAATTTTGCTTTCACTGAAGCCCGCAAACATGGTTTTGTTTCCGGTAAATCTGAGAATCCACCTGAAAGAGAAGCACAGCGCAGGGTTTACATCAATTATGGTAATCAACCGTGCATGCAGACACCATTCCTTTTCAACTATGCCGGAAAACCATGGTTGACCCAGTACTGGACAAGGCAGCTCATCGATTCAGTTTACAGTGGCATCTCTCCGCAAAAAGGATACAGTGGAGATGAGGACCAGGGTCTGATGGGATCATTGGCTGTCTTATTGAAAATTGGTTTGTTTTCAACAGATGGCGGAACAGCTGAAAAACCATTCTATGAGATTACAAGTCCAATTTTCAAAAAAATCACCATCAAGCTGAATGAAAAATATTATCCCGGAAAACAATTTGTGATTGAAGCCAAAAACAATTTTCCGGGTAACATGTACATCCAGTCTGCAACCCTGAATGGTGCAGCTATCCAGAAACCTTTCTTCGATCATTCAGCATTGATCAAAGGAGGAACCTTGATGTTACAAATGGGATCATCGCCCAACAAAACATGGGGTGCTAAGGATTGATGCAGATAGTATAAATATTTTTCCATTAAACTGGTTTCAAAACCATGACGAAAAAAGTTTCAATAAAAGATATTGCCAAAGAACTTGAGCTTTCGATTACAACAGTGTCGTTTGTGATCAATGGTAAGAGTGAAGAAATGGGTATCAGTGAGGCAACCTCCAGTAAGGTATTGGAACTCATCAAAAAAAGGGATTACAGCCCTAATAATGCTGCCAGGCTTTTGCGCACTGGCAAATCCAATACCATTGGCTTGATTGTAGAAGATCTTGGCAATTATTTCTTTGGCAATATTGCCAAAGTTGTTGAATTGGAAGCATCAAAAAGGGGATACAATGTTTTTTTGAGCAGTACCGACAACAATCCCAAAACCGCAAAAGCGCTGATCAGAAAAATGCGCAACAGTTCAGTTGATGGAATGATCATCACACCAACCAAAGACCTAACGCAGGAACTCGAGAATCTAAAAAATGACAAGATTCCTTTTGTATTGCTGGACAGAACTGTTTCTGGATTGTCTGCCAATGCAGTAGTCCTTGACAATTTTAAGGGTGCATATGATCTCACCTGTCATTTGCTGAGCAATGGTTATCAGAAAATTGGATTTGTTAGCATCCATAGCGATATGTCTCAAATGATTGAAAGGGAGAGTGGATATTTGGCTGCAATGGATGCTTCAAAACATCCTTACAAGAAGGAACAATTGTTAAAAGTAAAATTTGATGATTCAGCCGAAGTTATCATTGCATCTATAATGTCTTTTGTTAAGGAGAATCCTCAATTGGAGGCTTTGTTTTTTGCAACCAACTATTTGGGCGTTCATGGTATTGAAGCATTGAAGCAGCTCGGAAAATCCATGCCTGATGATCTGGCCGTTGTCAGTTTTGATGACAATGATCTTTTCAGGCTTTTTACACCATCCATTACCGTAGCTTCTCAGCCCCTCAAGCAGATTGCTGTAGAGACAATCGAACTACTGCTGCGTTTGATTGAAAATGAGGTGAAACAGGAAAGCCCAATCAGCAAGGTGCTTGAACCTGAATTGATTGAAAGACAGTCTTCCGTTCAAAGGCCTTTATGGGAGATTGAGCAAGCACTGGAAAAATCTTTCAATAAAATCTAATCATGTGAAAAGAATAATTTTTCTTTTGACAATCGTATTGGTGTCAATTGTTTTCAGTAGCAATCAATCGCTTCTTGTCAATGCGCCAAAAACAATCAATCGACCACCCAATATCCTTTTTGCCATTGCAGATGACCAGTCATTTGCACATGTTTCTGCATTGGGCCAGGATATTTTTAAAACACCTTATTTTGATGAAGTGGCAAAGCGTGGGATCATGTTTACCAATGCATTTGTTGCTGCACCTCAGTGCAGCCCTTCACGTGCAGCAATGCTGACAGGCAGAAATATTTGGCAACTCGAAGAAGCAGGAACCCACTCTAGCTATTTCCCCAAAAAATTTTCAGTTTTTACTGATGCGTTGGAGACTGCTGGTTATTTCATAGGTTTCACAGGTAAAGCCTGGGATCCGGGCAATTTTGAAAATGCTGGGTGGAGCAGAAATCCTGTAGGTCCGGAATACAACATAAGAAAATTTGAAAAAGTTCCTGCCAAAGGAATTGTCAATACAGACTATGCTGCCAATTTCAATGATTTCCTAAAAGACAAGCCATCAGATAAGCCTTTTTTCTTCTGGTATGGATCCAAAGAACCACACCGGGTATATGAGGCAGGTTCAGGTGCAAAGGCTGGACTGAAAGCCACTGATTCTACCGTACCAAAATTTTTGCCCAATGATGATCTGGTTAAAAATGACATGCTTGATTATGCACTGGAAATTGGTTGGTTTGACAAGCAATTGGGTGCAATGATCAAAATGCTTGAAGCGCGCGGTGAGTTAGACAATACGATTATCATTGTAACCGCAGACAACGGTATGGCATTTCCTTATGCAAAGGCAAATTTACAGGACTATGGAACACATATTCCCCTGGCCATCTGCGGTCCATCCATCAATGGCGCTGCCAGAAAAGTTACGGATCTTGTTGGCATGATTGATCTGGCCCCAACCATCATGGATTTGGCAGGCGTCAAACATTTTGCTGGCATCACCGGTAAATCTCTGATGCCAATTCTTCAATCCAAGGCTTCAGGTTTGGTTGATCCATCCAGGACTTACGTACTCACAGGAAGGGAAAGGCATACCCATGCACGTCCAGACAACCTGGGTTATCCCGCCAGGGCCATCCGAACACAACAATATCTATACATCAGGAACTTTACGCCCGATCGTTGGCCTGCAGGGGATCCGGCTCCCAATAAACAAAACGTTACAGAGGGAAGTGGTGGGGAGAAATTTATTGAAGGGTATGAGGACATTGATGCTTCGCCTACCAAAACACACATGATCAAAAACAGTCAGTTGTTTCCTGGGTTGTTTGCCCTTGGTTTTGAAAAAAGGAATGCAGAACAATTGTATGACATTGTCAAAGATCCATATTGTCTCAACGATTTGTCTCAGGACAAAAAACTGTCAAAGGTCAAATCATCATTGAAAAAAATGTTGGAGACAATGCTCAAGGAACAGCATGATCCTCGTTCAGAAGGAAAAGGAGATATTTTTGAAAGTTATCCAAGATTTGGCGCGATGAAATCTTTTGACGGATTCAAGGAAAGGGGTAAATACAATCCTGCATTCACAAACAAATAAATCATTCAAACTTATAAATTTTAACCATGCAACAATTTAAACAGGTCGTAGTCAAAATCATCTTGGTTTCCTTGATGTTCCTATTTGCCAATGTTGCCTTGTCTCAGTCTTCCAATATTTTCAAGGCTTCCAATATCAAAGCATCCATGCTGAAAGTTTCAGACTGGCAGTTTAAACATTCTAATGGCAAGCCGGAAAACACATGGACCAATGCAGCTTTTTATACAGGAGTTGTTGCGGCATATGAAACAACGAAATCAACTGCATTGCTGGATTCTTTGATGGCCATCGGCGAACGCAACAAATGGCTTCCTGGAAAGCGATATGACCATGCAGATGATATTGCCATTACCCAAACCTATGTCGACCTTTATCGCATCAGCAAAAATGAGCAGATGCTGAAGGCCAGTATCGATTCCATCAAAAAAATGGCAATTGTGCCTGGTGGAGAAATAAAAAGGCATGGCATTACCTGGTGGTGGTGTGATGCACTGTTCATGGCGCCTCCCACCTTGGCCAAGTTGTCCAAAACTTTCAACGATCCTTCTTATCTGGTATTGTCGGATACCCTTTTTATGCAATGTTATCGCTTGTTGTACAACAATGAAGAAAAGCTATTTGCCAGGGATGCTACCTATCTCATCGATGCCAATGGAAACGGCAAAAGGGAAGCCAACGGAAAAAAAGTTTTCTGGTCTCGCGGAAATGGATGGGTGATGGCAGGATTGGTTCGCTTGTTGAATGAAATGCCAGCTGATCATCCAACACGCGCATTTTATGTTAGCCTCTTCAAGGACATGTCAGCTCGCTTGTTGTCACTGCAACAAGAAGATGGACTTTGGAGAACGAGCCTGTTGGATCCTGCAGCTTATGCTGGTGGAGAGGGAAGTGGATCAGCGTTTAATTGTTATGCGTTGGCCTGGGGTTTGAACAACAAGATATTGGATAAGAAAACATTTCTTCCTGCGGTGAAAGCTGCTTGGACTGGGCTCAATACCCTTTTGACAGCAGAAGGGAAAGTAGGCTGGGTACAGCCCATAGGGGCAGACCCCAAAAGAAATTTTAATGCAGAAAGTTGGGAGTCTTATGGAGCCGGAGCCTTTTTATTGGCGGGCTCTGAAATAATCAAGTTGAAAAAGTAATATCATGAAAACAAAAACGGTTATTCAGTCTATCCTGAGCAGCTTCAATACAAAAACCATTTTTTTATTGGGGTTGCTTGCCTCCTTGATTGTTACATTTATTTTATTTCCTTCCTATAAAAATATTCCCGTTGACCCAAGACCCAACATCATCTACATCATGGCAGATGATCTGGGTTATTCTGACCTGGGTTGTTATGGTGGGGAGGTCAATACCCCCAATCTTGATCAGCTGGCCGCCAATGGTATCAAGTTGAAAAAATTCTACAACAATTCACGTTGTTGTCCAACCCGTGCTTCTTTGCTAACTGGTCAATACCCACATACAGTAGGTATGGGGGGAATGGTTGGTTTGGCCAAGGCGCCGATTGAAAAAGGATCCTATCAGGGATTCCTGAATGACAGCTTCCCAACCATTGCAGAGGAGTTAAAAAAGGCAGGATACAGCACTTACATGTCTGGTAAATGGCATGTGGGTGAAAGACCTGAACATTGGCCTTTGAAGCGAGGGTTTGATCGCTATTACGGATTGATTTCAGGTGCTTCCAGTTTTTTCGAAATTACCCCCGCAGAACGTGACAAACGTCGATTTGTGTTGGATGACAAGGATTATGAAATTCCGAAGGAAGGACATTACATGACGGATGCATTTACCGACCATGCCTTGGGGTATTTGGATCAGCACAAAAAGAAGAGTTCAGGAAATCCATTCTTTTTATACCTGGCCTATACTGCACCTCATTTTCCCTTGCATGCACTCGAGCCGGACATCGCCAAATATGAATCACTCTATCTGCAAGGATGGGATGTTACCAGGGAAAAGCGGTTTCAAAAAATGAAACAATTGGGATTGGTGGATGATCGCTATCAATTGACAGAAAGACCGGAAATCATTCCAGCCTGGGAAAGTGTTGGCGACAAAAAAGTATGGGCCCGCAAGATGGCAGTTTATGCTGCCATGATTGACAGGATGGATCAGAATGTCGGAAGACTCATCAATAAACTGAAGTCAAATGGACAATATGAAAATACAATGATTGTTTTCATATCAGACAACGGTGCTTGTGCAGAAACAGTCAATACCAAACTCTTGAGTGACCCGGAAAAGAAAATAGGCGAGCGTGGTTCTTATCATATTTATGGCGAGAGTTGGGCAAATGCCTCTAACAC
>JACCDW011093856.1_pt1 | contig 14918 bp, 15 predicted proteins | sample 7449781 | NCBI WGS metagenome assembly JACCDW01 (sample SAMN15323449, study PRJNA562643) | freshwater metagenome | isolation source: river surface water | place: USA:Blue River Watershed | collected 2017-08-18
GCTCAAAGTTTCCTTCTCCTTTGCGTCCGTAAGTTGGACATGGATATTTACGGATCGAGTCAGTGCATAAGAGTGGGCATAGATTTTTGAAATCCACAGCATAAGTATTTGACTTTGCGGTAAAAAAACAAAGCTGCATCACTCTTGTCCAGTTTGCTAAATATAGCATGGACAAAGAAATCTTTAAGAATCACACAGATTACTGGCAGGTTGCAGACAATATTCGCGACATTTACATGAGCGACGGCTCGTTAACCACGCTGCTGGACTTTGAACGTGTGCTGGACGAAGTAGATATTTACGCATTTAAAAACTGGGAAATTGGTGAGCTAGTGGCCGGACCTGACATTGGCAAGTACCGTGTGAGCGTAACATTTATGTGGCCCGAAAAACTCATGCCCGATCCACGTGGTGCCAAGCGACTGCTGTCATTTGATTGCAATGTGGAATATCTACGCCGAGAAATCAAAATTCCAATCAAGATCAACGATCCTTCGGATTACATACCTGGCACCAAAAAAGCCAAATTGATTACCAAAAAAGTGTGGCTGGTAGAAATCACCATGCCTAAGGCCCTGATGAATGACATCCGCACAGGATCAATAGAAATGGAAGATGAGGATATTGATCTAGAAGAATTGGATCAGGCCTATGAACAAGATTTAGATCAAGAGGAAAATCAAAGCGATGCACAAGCTCAAGACGCTCAACAATCCCTTCAACAGCAACCAGCCGCTGCCGGCCCTGCTGTCTGAAGGACTACAGTATAAAGACCTAGATGGCATGATGAAGTCCACGATTCACGTGGACGAATTTGCGGCCAAGATGGGCGACGATGATGATATCATTGTGGTATCATTTTTTGTGCGTGATCTACAGGCAGCAAAAGATCTAGTGGGTTGGTTTGAAAAAGGCTATGACTTTGTGTTGGATGCTGATCGCAGCCCAGGCGAAATCAAGCCCAATCGTTATTTGGTGTATATTGAAATTCGTCGTCGTAGGTCAGCACCACAACACATACAAACACTGCTGGATGATCTGTCAACGCTGACAGAATTCGAAGCTGACCAATGGCGCATGCGATACAAAGGACAGGATCATGATTGGTCAGAAGAAACATTTGCCAAGTTAGTTCCTCTCACACCTGATGCTTACCGTGCTGAAAACGAAGAAGATTTAAACAGCATGCGCACCGCCGCAGGCATTGAGCCCAAGCCAGTGCATGACAAAAAAGGTGAAGATGTCAAGGCATTGCAGAGCATGGCAGGAATCAGATAATGAAGATCAATCAAATTTTAAAAGAAGATGCTGAGCCGATAGATCGTGAATTTGCTCTGGTCAAAAAGCTTGGTAGACTGGGTGAACGTATTGTGCAAAATCCCCGACTGTGGGATCGTTATGACGAAGCTGTTAGCAACGACAACACTGATTGGATCATTGGCTTGATACAGGACGGCACTGGTGCCACTGCCAACGAGGTAACAAAGCTGGCTGATTTGTTTGGTGAAATAGGTGGCGGCCTGGGACGTATTATAGATTTCGCCTGGGCCGTGAAAGAAGGCACCTGGGACAAAGATTTCATGAACCCGTATAGAGCGCATAGAAGTCAGGGACTAAATGAATTTGCTCGTGATGACGATGGCAGAGACGATGGTGGAGAAGACCCTTACAAATATCCCAAACCACAACACTATGACCGTAGCATAGACTTTTTTGGCCGCTTTGAAGCTGACCATTTTGATGACGAAGTGTTTGACAAAGCCACTGGTGTGTTTAAAGGATACTGGGACGATCAAGAAGGCCGCGATCAGATTGCTTATTTTAAGTTTGATAACCCTCAACGAACTGGCGATGACGATCCGGGCATGGGTTGGTATTACGAGCCACAAAATGAAAGTGTGGCAGAAGGACAGCAGATGGGAGAGTACGGTAGAGTGTTATCAGCTCTTGGACTGTATGTCCCTGATAAATTCAGCATGGAAGAACTCAATACTCCAGACTGGCACAGAGTAATTGCCAATAAAGCCAATGTGCCAGTTGAATACGCAGGCAAAGTAATCGACGATTTTACTCGTCCTGTTGATGGGTACGATGATGACGAATGGCCCGAAGATGATGAAAATGTGGCGGAAGGCGCCGGCAACATTGGTAGTGCTATTAAATCCTTATACCAAAAGATCTACCGTGCCGGCGACGACGAAATAGACTATTTTTACCATGCCAGTCCCATTTTTGCACAATACTGGGACGAATACGAAGGCGATTTGGACTCAATCATTGCCGAAGTTGATCCATCAGAATTGGAAGTTATAAAAGCCGAGTTAGAATCCTATGTAGACGACGCAAACTTGGCCGAAGGTGCAGAAAATCCCTATGGTTACGAAGTTGGTCAACAGGTAGAATTAGCCGGCGGACAACAAGGACAAGTCACAGACATTTTTGATGGCACAATTGAAGTGTTGTTGCCTGATGGGCGCACTGCTGTAGTAGACTTCCAGGATGCCACAGTAGTAGACGAAGGCATCAAAGGGGAAATAGCTGGTGGCGCTGTAGGAAGTCTAGTTGGCGGCGCCGCCGGAGCTCCTTTGGGCATGCTGGGCAATGTTGTAGGTAGTGCAGTGGGCGGCTCAGTAGGTAGCGCAATTGGTAGTCGCTGGGAAGATGGCAAACCTCTTAAAGAAAAACAACAACTAGATGAAATGATACCGTTGCTGGCAGCTGGTGCAAGACTGTTTATGGCAGCGGCTCCCAAGATAGCACAGGTTATTGGTCGCGCAGGCCAGGCCAGTGCTCGTGGTGCGGGTCAGGTGGCTAAATCTGGCGCAGAAATTGCAGCCAAGAATGCTGGTCAAATTGGACTGGGCACTGCCGCTTATGAAATTGGATCTTCAATACCAGACATTGTCAAGGACATCACTGCCAAAGTGGGCACCGCAGTTGACGAGAAAACAATATTTGAACTTGCCACTGTTGCATTCAAATACGCTATCCCTGCAGGTATTGTGTTGGCCATAATGTATGGTGGCAAAAAAGCTATAGATTCTATTTTTGATAACTCGTCAGATAAAAAAGCAGTGGCAGAAACAAAGCCAAAAGAAAAAGAAGCAGATTATGGTCCTGATTATCAAGACATGGTTGCTAGAGTTAAAAAATTAGCCGGACTAGGTCCATTAAAAACAGTTTATGATCCGCAGAAGCGTGTGTACAAAAACGTTCCAACTGCGGTGCAGCCAAAGAAAGAACAACGATAAATGGCCACCAGACAGCCAACAGCAGTAACTCCTGGAGCAGGTCTCGGTTATGTCACCGCAGCGCCCAGCCCTGTTGGACAACTGGCCCAAGTGCCGCCTTCTGGCGCACAACCTGGGGCGTTTCAAGTCCCAATAGCCCCGAGAGCAGCCACTATGACAGCAAGTTCATCATCAACACGATTCGTAGAAATACTATGGAATGGCCAAATAATTACCAGTGCTGTGTCCAGCATGGACTTTACTGGCCCAGGAGTATATGTCAGCAATACATCACCATCAACAGTGATCATTGATATTCCTGGCAGCAATGGCACACCCACTGGACCCAACAATTCCTTGCAAATCAACAGCCTGGGTTCCTTGGCCGGCAATGCAAGATTGACATTTGACCCTAGTACCAGTGTACTTTCAGTTATTGGCAACGTACATGCCAACTACTTTGTAGGCGATGCTACTAGACTGTTCAACATTCCCGGGGCCAATGTCATTGGCCAAATACCTTATGCGGAATCCTCAAACACTGCCAACACCGCTGGCACGGTGACCACTGCGGCCCAGCCAAATATTACATCCGTTGGTACACTGACATCAGTCTCTGCCACTGGCAATGTGCAAGGTGGCAATATTAGAACTGTTGGATTGGTTTCAGCAACAGGGTCTTTGTTGTCCTCGGGCAACATATCAGCAGCCGGCAATGTAACAGGTACCAACGGTATCTTTGGCGGCACTATGCTGGTGACAAGTTTTATCACTGGTGGCAACTTCAACACAGGTGGAAATGTTTACGCAATTGGTAATGTGACAGGTTCAAATGTGTGCGCAACCACACTGCTCAGCTCATCTGGCAATGTAATAGGGAGCAATGTAATAGGCAATTTCCTCATTGGCGATGGCAGTCAAATAACCAACTTGCCAACTGGATACAGCAATGCCAATGTGACTTCTTTGCTGGCCAACTATGGCAGCAACGTGATCAGTGCCACGGGCAACATCACCGGTGGCAACCTAAAAACCACAGGATTGATCTCGGCCACAGGCGATATCACTGGGGGCAATGTCAATGCTGGCGCCAGCATTGTTGCAACAAGCCACACTGGTGCCACATTCTCAGCCACAGGCAACGTCACAGGTGGTAACATCAACACTGGTGGCATTGTTACTGCCACTGGCAACGTCACCGGTGGGAACTTAAGAACTGTGGGTCAAGTAAGTGCCACAGGCAACGTTTCTGGCAATTACTTTATCGGCAACGGTGCATTGTTAACTGGTATTGTAGCTAATACAACTTACAATGATTCCAACGTAGTTACTTTGTTGGCGGGTTTTGGTAGTAATGCTATCAGCACCACGGGCAACATCACTGGTGGTAATATCATTGGTAACATTGTCAGTGCCGGCGCTGGCACACCCACAATTGCATCAACTGGTAACTTGGATCTCTCAGCAGTCACAGCAGTACGTGTGATTGGTGGCGGCACATTCCGCCTGCCAACATTTACCACTGCACAGATTGCCAACCTCACAGCAGTCAACGGTGACATGGTATACAACAGCACCACAGCCAAAATACAAGCCTATGCTGGCAATGCATGGGGCAACATTACATTAAGTTAAACAACTATGAGTGAACAAAAATATTATGCCATTGGTGCTACCACTCCCGAAGCCTGGGAGTACGTTCACAGTGTACTAACACAAGACGGTAGCCTTGACGATAACATTCCCACAAGACCCATAGAATGTACAGATTTAAAAGAACACAGCGCCACTAGAGCTGTGTATTTGATGACTGACGCAGAAGCCGCACAGCTCAGCAATCATCCAGACATTAAATTTATAGAGTTAGACAAGTCACAGTATCCAGATTTGTATCCCCCTGCACCTGACCAAATGCATTGCATACCAACCACAGATCGATATGCATCCACAGTCAAATGCTATAGAGAACTAAGCGGCATACCCGGAACTGCCACTTCGGCTGAGCTCAATCGCAACGGTTTTCAGATTTTGAGATCTGCACAGTATGCCAATCCGTGGCAAGGGCAGTCATACTCCACAGTTATACAAAGCGCAGTACCCCACTCACTTACTGGTAGAGACATAGATGTTGTGGTTGGCGACGAAGGTTGCTGGTTTGGCCATGTTGAGTTTGCCAACAACACAGGCAACGGCCCTGTAGATTATAAATGGGCCAATGCAGGCAATCCATTATCTAATGTCGGAACCTGTGATTTACTAGACATGGTGCTGGATGGGCCTTATTACATCGATCCTGCGTGGTTTGATGCCAATCCTGGCGCTAGATTAACCACACGCTGGGATGGTACTGTAGTTCCAACTGATGCTGCGGCGCAGTCCTGGTGGCAAGATAATAACCAACGCTCTGCACAGTTTGCATCTGCAGGTACTGTGGCAGTTCCAGCATACTACACAAGAGCCAACTGTAATGGCTCAGACACAGCGAGGGCCAACGAAGGTGATCATGGTACACCTTGCTGCGGGCAAACGTTTGGTCGAACCTTTGGTTGGGCCTACAACGCCAACAAGTGGTTTATTGACGCCTACGGTAGTTACGGATTTGGTCTCAATGTTGATCTTTATTTTGACATAATGAAAATATTCCATGTCAACAAACCGGTTAATCCATTGTACGGCACCCAAGATCCCACTATCTCTAGCAATAGTTGGGGATTCAGAGCCACACAAGGCAGCACAGGATATTATTATTTCAGACAAGGTACATCGGGCACAGGTGGGGTGCAATATAGTTCTAAGCCAGCATTCATGGCTTATCTAGGATCCGCAGGCGACGGCGGTAGATTCAAGGGCGAAATGGTTACAAATAGTCTCACCACGGCTGGAGATGAATTAATAGCCAGTGGGGTTATATTTGTTGCGGCCGCTGGCAACAGCAATCAACAACAGGCAGGTTCTACCAACGCCAACTTTAACAACTACTGGGCTTCGGCAGCAAATACACCGTTGACCAGTGCAACGCACAGTGAATTTGGATCTACTTGCTACAACACTACCAGTCGCAGGGGATTTCCACAACAGTTAGGAAAATACACTGATGGTGGTGGCAATGTTGTGTATCCTGTTATCAACATTGGCGCACTGGATGACAATGCCACTGCACTGGGCTTGGAACGCAAAGTAAACTACAGTGACATGGGTGACCAAATTGATGTTTTTTGTCCTGGTGATACTACATTAAGTTGTTCGTATTATTCGTCAGGCTACAGCCGTTGGGATCAACGCAGTGGTGGCTTAACTTCGTATGATACATCATTCAACGGAACCAGTTCGGCTTGCCCCACAGCCACTGGTATGATTGCTACTTGGTTAGAAGCTAACCGAACATGGACCTGGCAAGATATTCGAACGCATCTTCAGAGTTTGACTCTACAATCTGATTTAACTATGTACCAAGGTCCAGATCCTGCCACTGCTACATCGTCAGACTGGAGCGACTTAGTGAGTTTAATGGGTGGGGCAAGACGAATATTGTATAACGATGTTAGTGCAACAAACACTGTAACTATCAGTGGTGCTGGACTAACAGTTAGCGGTGCCGGACTTACTATATCTTCGGTGTAAATACATCATGAGACGCACAGCAAACAATCGCCCAGTTCGAGCATTACAAGGCAGTGCAGGACAACCACATCCTGTGACATCACCCATGCCTCCACAGGTGCCTGCTCGGCGCACACAAGCACCCCCGGTGCAACAAAGTTTTAGGTTTCGAGCACAATGAGAGCCAGCGAATTTGTCACTGAAAAAAAGCGCATGAAGCGGTTAAAAGAACTCACATTCATGGGCATGAGTCCTTGCACCAAGGACTGCTCAGGACATAGAGCTGGCTATCGATGGAGCAAGGCTCGTGGTGGCGTTAGCACAGCAAGTCAATCCAACAGTTTCAACAAAGGCGCAGAAATAGCCAAAGCAGGCTATTAATTGTCAAAAAGGGTCACTAGATAAATATTATCATGTGGATCCTACACTTTCTTCCCGATGCATTGATCTTGTGGTTTTGCAATATTCTATTGTTGATAGGTATTGTGTTGACCGTTGCTGGATTTTTTGTGCATCGTATTCCGCTGCCGTTGCTATGGCAATATCAGTTGCCCTTCAAAGTCCTGGGCATTGCACTTTTGGTCCTGGGTGTGTACTTCCGTGGCGGCTATGCTGTGGAACAGACCTGGCGTGAGCGAGTGGCAGAAGTAGAAGCCAAGTTAAAAGTGGCTGAACAACAATCAGCCAAAGAAAACACACGTATAGAAACCCGGGTTGTTAAAAAGACCGAATACATCACACGTCGCGGATCAGACATCATTCAGTATGTTGATCGCGAAGTAGTTAAATACGACGAAAGTTGTAAGATTCCCAAACCATTTATAGAAGCACATAATCGTGCTGCGGAGGCTCCACCCAAATGAAATTCAAAGACATTCGAACAGAAGAAAAAGTACGCTTAGACCCTAAGTGTTGGACAGGCAAAAAGATTGGCAACCCCAAGACCAAGATGAAGGGCGGAGTTCGTGTAAACAACTGTGTGCCCAAGGAAAGCGTGGCAGAAGATTTACCTCCTGCAGGATACGGAGATTATTCTAAAGGTGCAACAAAACCAGATGGAACTGCATCGGCACAAAGACAAGCGGATAGAGAATTTGACCGAAGAGAATACGAACGCAAAGAACAAGAGCGTAAAAATAAAGGTGTGGCTGAAGATGCCAACCCTAACTTCATATGGATCCAAGGTGACTTTGACGGTGACACCGCAGTATCGGGTCCTGAGCAAGGCAGCTGGAAAGATCAAACCACAAAACAAATTAAATTAGTTCGTGGCAGAATGAGCAACGTGCGTCCTTTGTCTGGCCCTCCACCCGAAGGTGGCAAAACAATCAAGCAGGCACAAATTCCTCTGACACTGGATGCAGGCGGACAACAGTTCGGTACCACAGGTGTAGATTTACAACTCACTGTGGCACCCAACGGTTATATTAGCAAAGGTGAATATGGGCGTGTTGTTGGAACCGCAGTGGTAAAAATAATGCGACCTGGCGCTGCCAACGAAGGCATGGCCGAAGACTACAATCCCGAATACGATGACGAAGCAGGCATGGCAGACAACAACTTAGAAACTCTAAAACGTGCAGTAGAAGGCATTGACGATCTAATTCAAACTGGAGACAACTTGCCCGAATGGTGCCAAGAAAAGATTGCCAACGCCAAGTCAATGTTGGTTGCAGTATGGGACTACATGTACTCAGAAGAAGCGTCGGACGAAGTTGATCCCGAAGTAGATGAGATGTTTGAAGCCATGAATCAGTTGGCCGAGGAAATGTCTCGCAAACATAGAGTGTCAGTCGACACAGTGTGGGAAACATTTGAAGCAATGCCAGACAATGTGTTGTATGAAACAGCCGCCTGGCGTAGAAAAGAAGGCAAGAGCAAAACTGGCGGATTGAACGCCAAAGGTGTTGCTAGTTACCGTAGAGAGAATCCTGGTTCAAAACTGCAAACAGCAGTCACTACCAAACCTTCAAAGTTGAAAAAAGGTTCCAAAGCAGCTAAACGCCGTAAATCATTCTGTGCTAGGATGTCAGGTGTAAAAGGACCTATGAAGAAGCCAAATGGCAAGCCCACTCGCAAAGCATTGGCTCTGAGAAAGTGGAACTGCTGATATGAGCAACAGAGACAGTCAACCTGTAGCAACATTTACAGTATTTGCAATTATGATTATAGTAATCATAAGTTTGCTCACTGGATGCTCAACTGTGGTTCCTGTCGCTGCCAAGTTCCCTGAGCCTCCGGGCAAATTGGCAACTCAGCCTTGCCCAGCGTTACAAAAATTAAAAGATGACGCCAAACTCAGTGATGTCAGTAAAACTATAACAGTCAACTATTCAACTTATTACGAGTGTGCTGTCAAAACAGAAGCTTGGCAAGAGTGGTACAACATACAAAAAATTATATTTGAAGGAGCCGGAAAATGAGCACAATCTTGACAAAAGAACAACTAAAACAAATGGTCAAGAACCAGTATATTGATCACTGGTATGAAGCGTTAGAACAGTTATTGGATGATTATGAAATCAACACACCACTGCGTGTGGCTCACTTCATCGCTCAATGTGCTCACGAGTCAGGCAACTTTGTGTTCATCAAAGAAAATTTGAACTACAAGGCAGCCAGTCTGCGCAAAGTGTTTGGCAAGTATTTCCCCACAGATGCATTAGCAGCACAATATGCCAACCGACCTGAAATGATTGCCAACAGAGTCTATGCCAACCGCATGGGCAATGGCGACGAAGCATCGGGCGACGGCTGGCGCTACTGTGGTCGTGGTTTGATTCAACTCACAGGCAAAGACAACTACACATTCTTTGCAGGCAGTCTGGGTATCTCGGTAGAAGAAGCATCAGAATATCTACAGACATTCGAAGGTGCTGCACAGTCAGCATGTTGGTTCTGGGAACAAAACAATCTAAATCGTTTTGCAGATGCCAACGATGTCAAAGGACTCACACGTGCCATCAACGGCGGTTACATTGGCTTGGCAGATCGCGAAAGCCACACAGCACATGCTTTGCACATCCTTGGTGCTTAAAATATAAGCATAGAAAATAAGACTGGTTCGCATTAAATATTATTAACCTGCACTTGGTTTGATGCAGGGCATAACAACAAAAAGGAACCAGTTATCATGAAGAAAAAATTCGTGGTGGTGAGCTTGATGCTTGCCGCCCTATCAGTGTCCACTCAGGCCTCTGCTCAGAGTGATCCTATTATCACACAAAGCACCAGTGACAGTAGAAGTGTCTCAGAAAGTACTACCACAGTAAAATCGCCGCCTCCCAGTGCTATTTCGCCGGCAATAACAGTTATCAACTCAGACATTTGTGTGACCGCTGCATCAGGCGCAGTACAAACACAGATCCTGGGTGTCAGCATGGGCATTACCGAACGTGACTACAATTGTGAACGACTGAAGCTCAGTCGCAGTTTGTATGACATGGGCATGAAGGTTGCTGCTGTAAGCGTAATGTGTCAAGATCGTAGAGTATTTGACTCAATGATGGCCGCTGGCACACCTTGCCCTATTGATGGCAAGATCGGTGCAGAAGCCAAGGCCGCTTGGGAAGAAAATCCACAGCGAGTTCCACGTCCTGTAGTTGAGAAGAAATGAAAAAACTTCTGGCATTAGTATTAGTGCTGGCGTCGTGTGCTGGTGTTGCTCAGCCTACTACAGGTACAACGTACCTGTCATCACCTAATCTAATACCCAATGCTTCAACCACATGGTCTAACACTGTGCCTGGTGCCGCTGGTGGTGTAACAGGTGGTCCTGTTCCGGCATATAATGCAACTACCAACACTGTTATTTTTAGCTACACACAACAGACAGTGGCCTATACCTATGCCTTTAACCAAGCGTTGAGAAATGCTGGTCTTGCCATAGGCGGCTATGACTATTCTTGGCAGATCAACAACAGTGGAATGAACACCGGAACCTTGAGTGGTAAGTTTACGTTGGCAGCGTTGAATGGCACACCATTACAGACCTACAACTACACTTACAACCAATCCACAGGAGATGCGGATCAGTTTGTCACTCATTCTGGAACACAGTGGTTTCCACAAAATCATTCATCGTCAAACATATCAGGTTTTACCATGGAATGGACTGGCCAAGACAATCGTTTCTGGGCCGGGTATTGGGGACCAAGAGTTCGTGAACCTTCCATCTCGTTGAGATACATTGTGGATCTTTGTGCCAGCAACCCACTGAGCAGTCCCGACTGCCCAGGATATGCGGCAGCGTATCAAACACAACAATGCACAGCCAATCCTTTATACAGTCCACAGTGTCCTGGATATGAGCAAGCATATCTAAATTCACAGTGTATTGTTGACAGTTTGTACAGCAGACTATGCAGCGGATATGCCACTGCTTATGCTATCAAATACTTGGTGAACTTAGATTCAACTACATCATCAGCAGTGAACAGCAGTTTAAGTGATACAGCCGCAGTCAAAGCCATGGATCCTACCAGTGTCAACACCACAGGTTTGATCAGTGCTACAGGCAATAGCACAGTAGATAATGTTATTTCTACACCCAGTACAACCAGTGCCACCAGTGTGACCAGTGTGACCAGTGTAGTCAATGCTCCACCACCCCCTGGTGCAGGACCCAGCCCAACCTCCAATGCAGCAGCACAAGCGTCAACCCCGCCGCCGGCTACACAGCAAGCAGAACGTGCGGCTGACAACAAAAAGACCGAAGGTGCAGTGGCATCAGTAGAAAAGAAAGCTGGCGGCAATGCTGAAGCTGCAAAGAAAGAAGCCACTGCTAAGGCCAAGGAACTGGCCAACAATATCAGTAAAGCCACTACCATGGAAGCACAAACAGCCACACAAGGTCTTGTGGTAGGCCTTATGGGCTATGTACCAGGATTCTCAGCATATCAAAATGCCATTGTGCCTGATGTATTAGGAGCACAGGTAGCAAGACAATACCACAAGCCAACTGTGGACAACAGATCTGCTCAACGTCAACTGAGCGGAAGCAACGAACTTCGTTGGAAACAAATGGTTGACAGCCAATACAGAGGAAATTAAAATGTCAGAAGATAACAAGAACCTTGATCAAAAGGTCGACGAACTAGAAGCTGCTGCCAAGAAGTATGCATCAAAAGATACTGTGATCTCAATCGGCGGTTATGAATTTACACCTGCCAAACTAATGGTAGCTTTTACTATTGTTAGTTCTATACTGGGTGGTCTATACGGTGCGTTTGAAGTGTACAAAGACTACGTGGGCATGAAAAAGCGCATTGCCGAATACGTGGCACCTGATCTCAGTGAACTCAACAAAAAGATGGAAATCACCATGCAGAACTCAGAGAAGTCAGTGCAGTACACACAGGACATCAAAAACGATCTCAAGGGTGACATCCGCCGCCTAGAAGGCGTGGTTGACAGCGTAGAGCGCAGTTCCAAGCAGAGCCAACGCGAAACTGATGTCAGCGTCAAAGAAGTTCAGCAAGAGTTACGTAAAAACAGCCGGGATCTTGATCAAGCCATCAAGCAAAGCCAGCGTGACAATGATCAAGCCATCAAGCAAAGCCAGCGTGACAATGATCAAGCCATCAAGCAACTACAGCGTGAAGTTGATGGCAAGATCCAGAAAGCTCTTGACAACCCACTTGCTAAATAATACATGCAAGACAAAAGAGACATAGACCGATTGCCAATCTGGACTCAGCACGAAATGCTCAGTGCTGTGTTTGCAGGCATAGTGATCGGTCTAGCGTTAGGGCTAATTTTTTAAGGAAAAACCAATGGCAGAAACAGAAGCTAAACCGCTCTCACGATCTGAACGTGAAGCACTGATCAAAGACAAAGCAGGATGGGTAATTGTTGTATTTGCGGCATTGCTGGCAATCAACACATACATGGCTGGAGGCAACTCCAGCAAGGTGCTTAACAATACCATCGAAGCCAACAACACCTACGCTTTTTACCAAGCAAAATCAATCAAAGGCACACTGGCTGAAATGGCCAGAGATGATGCTGTGGCTCGCGGCGATAAGGCTAAAGCAGAAAAACTACAGGCCAAGATCGATCGCTACGAATCTGAGCCTGCTACTGGCGAAGGCAAGAAGGAACTATTAGCCAAGGCCAAGGGACTTGAAGCTGAACGTGCTGTGGCCAAGCAACGTAGTCCATGGTACACATACGCAGGCAGCTTGTTTCAAATTGCCATTGTGTTTTTGACTGCCAGTATCTTGGCTGTGAAAAACAGTTTGTTCCAAGCCAGTTTAGGTGTAGGTACATTTGCTATGCTGTTGATGAGCCAAGCTATTTGGCTGTGGATACCAGGGATCTAAATACACCCTGTTTAATCTAGAGCAAAGGCCCTGTAAATATAACGGGGCCTTTTCTTATGACCGGTCCAATAACAACGAGAACAAATGGATCCATTAACGCTGTTTGCCCTGGCTAACGGAGCTGTCAAGCTCGTCAAGGAAGGGTGTAAACTTTACAAAGACATCAAAGGTGCCGCTGGGGAAGTGAAAGAAGTCCTCCGGGATCTCGACGACCAATTTAAAAAGCTACACCCGCCAGAAAAACCTGCTACCCCAGAACAAAAGCGTCAGTTTATAGAAGAAAAAGAACGTGTTAAAGAACTGAATCGCAAAGCCAACTCAGGAGACCATACTAATGTCTATGCTCAGATTGGCGAACAGCTAGGTGCGTATTACGACAACTACTACAAGTGTGTGGCTATATTCGACGAAGAAGAACGACGTGCCAAAACCGAGGTCTACACTGGAGACGCTAGCCTGGGCAAACGTGCTCTACAGCGCATTCTAATGCGCAAGCAACTAGAAGAGATGGGCAAAGAACTGCGCGAAGTAATGATCTATCAAAGTCCGCCTGAGCTAGGTGCGCTGTATACTGAAGTGTCAGAGATGATGGAAGTCATGGGCAAAGAGCAGCAGACACTGATAGCCCAAAACATGCGTGAAGAAGAAGCGCGGCGCAATTTCAAACAAAAAATGGTTGAAAAGTATTGGGTAGAGGGCATAGCCGCAGTGGGCATAATTGTTGTGATAGCAGTATCTTCTGTGAGCCTTGCTTTGGTTGTAGAAGATCGTATCAAAAAGTACCCACATTTAGGCGACGGATGGATACCCAAGACAGAAGAACAGCGTAGGGAAGAAGCAAGACCGAAAGTGTACATTGGAAGATGAAAAGATTATTCAGCGGCAGACACCGCAACACCTGGAGATATTTGCTGCACATAGGCCCGGCTGCCGCTTTTTGGCTGCTGAACTTTATTGCAGCCACAGTGGCAGCTATTGCCATGGTCCTGCTGTTTTGGTGGGACAATCGCTAAATATCTTATAACAACAAGGAGCCAACATGGCAGAAGAAGTCAAAAGCGAAAGTGAAAAGAAAAAAGAAGATTGGATGAACTCTAAGTGGCGTCCGGCCATGGGTTGGATGTACATGCTGACCTGTATCACAGACTTTGTGCTATTTCCAGTGCTCTGGAGCCTGGCCCAAACATTACTAAAGCAGCCTATCACACAATGGCAACCCTTGACACTACAAGGCGCTGGATTATTCCACATCGCCATGGGTGCTGTGTTAGGTATCGCTGCTTATGGTCGCACACAAGAAAAATTAGGAGGTGCAAACAATGGCGGAATCAGTTTACCAACAAGCGGGGGTGCAACATCTGGCCTATCTAGCCCAGCACCGGTCACAAACTCCTGGGGTTCACAACCCTTGGGCAGCGGAAGCGGGTTTGGAAGCACACCTACAACATCAACGAGCTTTGGTGGCAGTTCAGGATTTGGAACGCCAGCGAGTGCAGAAGTTGTCACAGGATTCGGCGGAAAGCCCGCCCCTGTAATCCCACCATTCCCGGAGAAATAAAATGAAACAAGTGTTAGTAGCATTGGCCCTGGCCCTAGGTAGTCAATTTGTCATTGCTGAAGAGCCAAAAAAAGAAACCAAGAAAGTTTGTGTTGACGTGAAAAAAGACGGCAAGGATGTAATAGATCCCAAGACAGGCAAGACCAAACAATCATGCAAAGAAGTCAAGCAACACAAAAAACTTGAAGGAACCAAAGTTCCAGAAAA
>JACCDW011647578.1_pt1 | contig 14918 bp, 12 predicted proteins | sample 7449781 | NCBI WGS metagenome assembly JACCDW01 (sample SAMN15323449, study PRJNA562643) | freshwater metagenome | isolation source: river surface water | place: USA:Blue River Watershed | collected 2017-08-18
CGATGGGAGCGGGAGCTGCGAAGAGGCTTAAGCTTGTGCAGAACAGCAAACCAGACAACGGCAGAGACAGTTTCAGCATGTCGATACTCCTCGTTCAAAAAAAAATTCAGATCTGGATAGTTCAGTGCTGTGTATACCGACCCTCTGAAGTCGCTGTAAATGTTTTTTTGCGATATAAGAAACCTTCCTCATGGGATCCTGCCGGAGTGCTCAAGGAAATTCTGGAGTCGATGGAAAGAGACGTTTGCTGGGAAGGACGGTGGGATAAAGCGTCTGACGGAATATAATGAATCAATAAAAAAACCCCTGTGCCGCAGCACAGAGGTTGGAAGATGCTGTCTTTATTCAGTGCGCTGCCGTTTCATCCGTAAGCAAAGTTGTGAGACGTTCGCGATAGGCAAGGATATCGATGTGATGGTGCGCGACGCCGGAAATCATCGCCGCTTCCGCCACAGCGCTGGCAACGATGGCGAGCGCACGGGGATCGTTCGGCTTCGGAATCAAGTAGTCGCGTCCGAATTTCAGCAATCCTTCCCTTTGATAAACTCTTTGTACGGATAAGGGCACTGGCTGACGAGCCAGATCCGCGATCGCATAGGCCGCGGCCCTTTTCATTTCCTCGTTGATCGTGTGTGCTTGCACATCGAGGGCACCACGGAAAATGAAGGGGAAGCCAAGCACGTTGTTCACCTGGTTGGGATAATCACTGCGGCCCGTGGCGATGATCACATCCGGCCGGACAAGGCGGGCGAGGTCGGGGGTGATTTCCGGATCAGGATTAGCCAGAGCGAATACGATCGGCTGAGGCGCCATGGTCATCAGCATATCTGGTTTCAAAACGCCAGCAGCGGAAACGCCGACGAAAACATCGGCATCGACCAGTGCCTCACCCAAAGTGCGCAGCGAAGTTTTTTTCGAGAAGCGGCGCTTGTATTCATTCAAATCATCACGATCATCGTGCACGACGCCCTTGCTGTCGCAAAGGATGATGTTTTCCAAAGGCACGCCGACCGAAAGGAACATCTGCGCGCAGGCGATCGCTGCCGCACCGCCGCCCGAGAAGACGACTTTGATATCCTGCACACGTTTTTGCGTGAGATCGAGGGCGTTGATCAGACCTGCTGTGGCAATGATCGCCGTTCCATGCTGGTCGTCATGGAAGACGGGAATCTTCATGCGACGCCGCAGTTCCTCTTCGATATAAAAACATTCCGGTGCTTTGATGTCTTCGAGGTTGATGCCGCCAAAGGTGGGTTCCAATGCCGCCACGATCTTGATGAAGGCATCGGGATCCTCTTCGGCCACTTCGATGTCGAAAGAGTCGATGGCCGCGAATTTTTGGAAGAGCATGGCCTTGCCTTCCATGACGGGTTTGGCCGCATACGCGCCGATCGAACCGAGTCCCAAAACAGCCGTACCATTGGTGATGACGGCCACAAGGTTGCCCCGGCCAGTATAAAGATAGGATTGGCTGTGGTCGGCATGAATCTTTCGACAGGGCCCCGCCACACCAGGTGAATAAGCAAGTGATAGATGTTCCTGGGTATCAAGGGGTTTTCTTAATACCGTACCGATCTTCCCGCGAGGAAACGTTTCATGGTAAGCGAGGGAAGGCGTCTCGAAGTCGGCACCACGAGCACGTGGTCCTTCATGATCCGCCTGGCTCCGGCGTGCGGTTTCGATGCGCACGGCTTCCTTTTCGATCGTTGTTTCCATCGGTCTCTCCTCAATGGTTTAGAACTGAGACACAGCAGAACCCCATAACGGGGAAAAGAGAATGAACTTACACTTGTACACCTTCTCGGCTGCTTGTCTACAGGAAAGGGGACCACAGGTGCGAACGAAAATCAGTTCAGCGAAATTGTAAGAAGAAAGTTTGCTCAAGTTATGTAGACAGACTTGTAGCTTTTGCGCTGTTTGGGGCTGAATTCGCTACTAATTGGTGGGAATTGGAAGAAAAGCAGCGCTATCACGCCGTGTTTTCAAACCACCCGATTGCAGGAGTGAGGACTGAAGTTCCTCGATCATCGGCAGAAGACGGCCTTCTGATTTCAAATATTCGCGCTGCTCTTCGAGCGATAAAAATTTATAGTCCTGCGCGAATGTGGTGATCGGCAAACCAGTGGTTTGCGCAAGGAAGGCCCAGGCTGCCGATGGTTCATGAGTCATATACTGCAGGGTTTCCTGCCAAACGCTGGACAATTTCCCCGACAGTCCGGGGAATGCCTCTAGAAGATCCGCGCGTATCGCGACTGTATCGATGATTTCACCGGGCATGGCATTGGAGCGGAAAATGATCTGCGTCTCGGGGTTTTTCAGTATTTCGAGCGAATAGGGCGGCGCGGCCACGGCCATTTGAATTTCACTCTTTTGAAGGGCTTCGCGCAGATCCTGGGATTCCTCGGGCAAAACCGTAAAATCATCACGTGCCAGTGTATGCTGCTCCAAAGCCCGCCTCAGGAGAAACTCGCCCATCGAGACAGGCGGCACCCCAATGCGAGCCCCTTTCAAATCATTGAGATTGCCCCCGGCATCTTTCCTTGCAATGAGAACATCGGCGCCCTGAGAATAATTGGGCACGAGCAGCACCTGGTAGCTTTCGGGCTGCACCAGAAGTTCAGCCAGATTCAAGCAGAGTATATCGAATTTTTGGGTGGCCACGGCTTTGCTGGCATCGGCACGGTTGACAAAGTTTTTGAATTCGACCTGAAGACCCTGGCGCTGAAAAATATTTTGCTGAGCCGCGAGCAGAAGAGGACCGCATCCGGCATTGGAGCTTATGCCGAGGCGCAAATGCTGCGGAGCCTCACAGGTGCAGGCACTCTGCAAGGTCAGACTCATAAGAGCGCCGCAAAGCAAGGCATGACGGAAACGCGATTTCAGACGGATACCTCCCCATTCGATCATCAAAAGGCATCGGCTGGAAGCGGGCGGGTCTTTTGTACTTGAACGTAAGTTTCGAAACTGCGAACAGCCGTTCGGCCCCCGTTCCAGGCATTGAAAGTCGTGGAGAAGACAGATAAAGTGGGGGCCATAAGAAGACCCCTGAGGAGGAGCCCATGTCACAGTCCCGCTATGCGCGCCAGATGGTACTTGCAGAGGTCGGTGCGGAAGGTCAAAGGAAATTGGCCGCATCCCGTGTCTTGATCGTCGGGGTGGGAGGCTTGGGAGCCCCGGCCGCTATGTATTTGGCCGCAGCCGGTGTCGGTTCCATTGGACTTATCGATGCCGACCAGGTCGATGTTTCGAATCTGCAAAGGCAGATCATCTATGACAGCGCAGACCAGGGACGTGACAAAGTGACGAGAGCTGCGACCCGTTTGCAGGCCATGAATCCTGAGGTCCATGTTGCGGCCTACCCGACGCGACTCACAGCCGCCAACGCGATTGAAATAGCTTCGCCTTACGATATCATTCTGGATGGCAGCGATAATTTTTCGACAAAATTTTTGTTGAACGATCTTGCTTATAAATTGGGAAAGCCTTTGGTTTATGGCTCTATTCTGCGCTGGGAAGGGCAGGCCTCGGTCTTCTGGGCTCCTCATGGACCCTGCTATCGCTGTCTTTTTCCTGAACCACCGACATCCTATGTCCCAAGCTGTGCTGAAGCCGGCGTGATCGGTGCCATGGCGGGTATCATCGGCAGCATTCAGGCCTTGGAAACGGTGAAGCTCATTGTGAATGGTTCGCAAACTCCCATGCAAGGGGGATTGGAACCTCTTCTGGGTCAGTTACTTCATTTGCGGGCTCAGACCATGGAAACGCGCCGCCTGGCGTTGCAAAAGAATCCCGAATGTCCCTCTTGCTCCAAGGCTCCGTCGGAAATCGTGCTTCGTGATCTGGACGATGCCTGTGATGCCAATGCACCCAAGGAAATTCCGAATTACGTGGCCGCGGAAATCTCGGCAGGGGATCGCTGGAGGGATTTCATTCCGCTTGATATTCGGGAGAGCCAGGAATGGTTGAACGGTCATTTGCCATCCGCTCATCACTGGCCCTTGTCCAAACTGCAGGAAGGCATTCTGCCGGAACTTCCCGCTCGCAGCAAACCGGTTCTGGTTTACTGTCAGAGTGGAATTCGTTCCAGACGCGCGCTACAAATTCTTCGCGCTGCCGGATGGCAGAACCTTGCTCATTTGAGTGATGGGTTTGGCGCCTGGCGTGGACCTGTTGTGTTTTCCTGAGGTGGAAGTTGGGCCTGAGCCAAACGATTGAGCTTAAGGCCCATATCACACGTGGAAATCGGCTGACCATTCGGCACAAAAGCGGTCATGCTTACAGTTGTATTGCGGAAGGAATTGGGCTCATCGGCAAGTTTCGAGTAACGCCAGTTCTTTAACGTTTTGAGAACATTCGCTTCTAAAACGCCCTGTGGCTCGTCATCAATCACCTTGATATTCTGCGGAACACCCTCGGGATCCAAATCAAAATTCACGACGATATAAGCGGATTGACCTTTCAAGGCCAACTCGCGCGGCAACTCGAATCTAGGTTGGTGCAAAGCTGTGGGGTGACTCTTGCCCTTATGCTCCGTCTTGGGCAAAACCGCGCGGTTTTTGGCCAGATTGCTGACCATGGTTTGCGCCATATCCTTGGGCACTAACAGAACGCGCGTCGGCTGGTCTTTTTCATAAATCATCTGTGCGAAACAGGTCCCGGCTTTTCCACCTTCAAAGCGCCAGGATCGAAGGGCTTCCTCGGTATCGGCCTGGAACGTGGGCTCCGAGGCGTCGAGCTCCTTGAGGGTGGTCACCTCGCCTTTGTCGTTGAACTGACATTGATAGAGATGCGTGATGCACGTATCTTTCGATAGCTTCCAATCTTCCTCCGTCAATTCCGCCAGGGATGGGCTTTTGACTTTCGCCGTGTCTACGCCAATGACGGTGACGGGAGGGAAGTTCTGCGGCCGGTGTGGAGTCGTGGCACAGGCCGTGAAAAGCAGGAAAAAAGCAATTTTCTTCATGATGATTCCTGAGATTGAAGTTGAGCCAAAGCGGCGAGGAATTCCTCGACCCGAAGCTTCGCATCGTACGTAGTCTTAACGATGTGAACGAGCAGAATGTTGCCGATATATTTTGCAGGAGGAAATATTTTTCAGCGAATGAAGTAGGTCAGTCAATATTAACAGGAGGAACGACCTTCGGCCTGGATGGAGCTGGCCAAAGGTGCCTTGCCGAGCCTTGATCCTAGCTCTCGCAGTCCAGCTTCAATTTTTGGGATGCTTCACTCACACTGCCGAGGTTTTCAACATCCTTGAAGCCGAGTGATTTCATCAGTTCCATGGCGCGACCGGAACGATTGCCACTGCGGCAGTAAACTTTGTAGCAGGCATTCTTGTCCAGCTTCACAATCTGATCTTTGAAATCTGGGCCATTCCAATCGAGATTCCGGGAACCCTTGACACGGATCTCGCTGTATTCTTCAGGTGTGCGAACATCAAGGATCACTAGTTCCGCTTTTGCTGACGTCATGATGGATTTCCTCACCGGTATTTTGAGATAGGATACGCCATTGGACTCGGGAGCTGGCAGGTGGCCGGCATCAATATTGATTTGCACGCTGGGAAGAAGGAGCCGCGGAGCCGAAAGTCCAGCATCACGTTTTTTGCGAAACGCGATGAACTCTTCGCGGGTGGTGGTCTCCTTCAGTTGAATATTGTTCTGCTTCTGTTCGGATACCGTCGCTTGAAAGGCCAGCGGACGCCCGTTAGGCATATAATCGTGACCCACGTAGAGGCGATAGTGATCGGGGAGTTTGTAGAGTTTTCCATGCACGGAATCATAAAGATCCTCGGCGCTGCCGGCTGGAAAATCACAGCGACCGGTTCCATAATCGGGCATGAAGATCGCATCGCCAACGAAGACAGACTCACCGATCACATAACTCGCGCAGGCCGGTGTATGACCGGGGGTGAAGATGGTCTTGATCGTCAAAGATCCCGCCTGAACGCTTTCTCCATCATGCAGCAAAAAATCGAATTGACGCCCGTCGATGGGAAAGTCCGGATCAAGATGGAAAATATCTTTGAACACTTTTTGAACGGCGGTAATGTTAGCGCCAATGCCAACTTTGGACGAAGGCAGACCTTCCTTCAGGAGCTGCGAGCCGCTGACATGATCAGCATGGGCGTGCGTTTCCAAAATCAAGTGAACTCTGAGCCCCATATCCTTGACATATGTGAGTACCTTTTCCACGGAGTGTTCGCTCATGTGCGAAGCTGCCGGATCATAATCCCAAACGGGATCGATGATGACGGCATCGCGGGTGGATGCATCGTGAACGACATAAGTCAGCGTCCACGTATCCTTGTCAAAGAACTCCTTTACCACTTCTTTCATAGATCCCTCCTTGAAAAGGCCGCCCTGGGCGTGCACCCCAACTTTACACTATAAGGTGACGGGGGTAGAACCGTCTATGTTCCAGCACACAATGGGGCGAACAATGGGATTCCCCAGGAATTGTGTGCCAGAACGTAGCGCTAACTCCTCCAACCTGCAAATTGATCTACGACTACAAGACGGGTGCAAACTCCAAGGGGGAATGCGAGCTGGGAGCGGACAAAGCCTGCGTTTATGGGTATCTTGAGGTTCGCAGCTTATCGGATGTTTGAGGAATGATGGGCAATCAAGAAAATTGAGGAGAGGGACGAGCATGAATCAGGATTGGATCAATGCCCTGCTGGGCGGTGTCATCATCGGTGGGGCGGTGTCCTTGATGCTGCTGCTCAACGGCCGCGTGACGGGTATCAGTGGCATCATTAACGGAACGCTGACGCCCGTTAAAGGCGATAGCGCCTGGCGTTTTCTTTTCATTGCCGGACTGGTCCTGGGTGGTTTTGTCCTGCGTTTTATCAATCCCGAGGTTTTTTCCGGTCAGCTTTCCACCGGACTCGGCAGTACGATCGCGGCGGGACTCTTGGTCGGTTTTGGAACAGTGATGGGCAGTGGCTGCACGAGCGGTCACGGCGTGTGCGGAATCAGTCGTCTGTCACCGCGTTCCCTGGTGGCCACCGTGGCTTTTATTGCGGCCGGTATGCTTTCGGTTGTGCTCTTTAAAAAGCTGGGGATCTTGTCATGAAGAATGGAATTGCGGCTCTGGTGGTCGGTTTTATTTTTGCGCTGGGCCTGGGTCTGTCGGGTATGACGCGGCCGGATAAGGTCATTGGCTTTTTGGACCTTTTTGGCAACTGGGATCCGTCCTTGATGTTTGTGATGGTTGGTGCGATCGTCGTTCATCTGGTGAGTTACCGCATCATTCGCAAGCGTGCGTCTCCACTTCTTTCGATGAAGTGGCATGTGCCGACCAAAAAGGAGATTACCCCGGCATTGGTCCTGGGGTCGGTGATATTTGGAATCGGCTGGGGCCTCGGTGGCTTTTGTCCGGGACCAGCGGTCACTTCACTCGCCAGCCTGGAGGCCAAACCTTTTGCTTTCGTGATCAGCATGGTGATCGGCATGGTGATTTTCCGCAAGCTGGACAAGACGCTCGCCATGGAAAAATAAGCAGCGGAACGCCACGCATCGAGCCTTGCGTTCCATGCCGAGCTTTCGTTCGGATGAGCCGAATCCGTAAGGACTTCGGCCCGCCCCCATGTCTTTCAAAGCGCTGATTTAAACCAACAAGCCGGGCGGAAGCCCGCTTCGTACTTCATATACTGCGTGCAGGTATGTTTGGCGGAAATCATCTCGGCTTCAGGTCCATTGCGTTTGCTGCCAAGGTCCTTGCCGGGGATCAGGGTCATATCGAATTCCAGATCACAGATGGCACCCGCCATCATCGTATCGAGGCGGCATTGGCCCTGAGGGTGGCCGTTATACGTTTTGCTGACAACCTTCGTGTCAGGAGTGTCCCAACTCACCTTGTTCAGCCCTTTGGAACCGGCAAGGTCGGCGATTGATTTGCTGGCCAGCATCAGGCGGTAGCAGAGGTTCTGGTCATCGCGGTCTCTCCAGACGAGATCGCACTGCGCCTTGGGTAAAGCAGGAACCAGCTCACGTGCTTCCTCGTTTTTCGAACGCTGATTTTTCCAAAGAACCTTGCCGCAACTCAGAGTCGCAAAGTAATCAGACTGCCCTTCATTGGCAGCCCATTGTGCAGAGAACGGATAGCCACCGAGATGGTGACCCAGCTCGTGGCACAGCACCAAAGTGAAACCATCAAGCGTGACTTCAGGGCGTCTCGCAAGTCCTCCGTACATGTTCACGTTCCAGGTTTTGCCCAGCTGCATGGCGCTGGCGTTCACTGTGTTGTTGGTCCAAAGCCTTTTCACTTTAAGCGTTGCACCGTGAGTGTCCTTGATTATCGGTCCATACAAAGCCTCGACCTGGTCGATGACGAGATTGAAATCCTCTTCTGTAACATTGGAATCCCGCAAAAGACTATCTTCCAGATGCAGATCATTCGGTGGGAGGAAATCACCAAAGGCAGGCGTGGCGAGTAACGGAAAACACGTAAACAAAAACCTGTAATATCCTGTTAGCATCTTCTTCTCCTCTCGATAAATTATTCAAGGCTTGGCACCGCCAGAGTCTTTTGATTGACTGGTCAAAACAATTTACGATTGCTAAATTTTTCGAGACTTGTGTGAAAAAAGTTTTTTCCGCGCCTTGTTCGAAAGGCTGAAAAATAAAGGGATTGCGAGGAAGTTTGGAAATTATACAATAACACGTGTGGAGTGAAGCATCTCAGCTACATGCGGCGATATTTGTTTTTCATCCCGCGCAAATCTTCACTTTTTTCCATTTTCTGCCGACTACAGATCCAAGCCTTCGTTTATTCAGGACAGCGGAATGCGCCTTTGGTTTTTATTCTTATTCGTCATCATGCTCGCTTGGTCTTTGCCGGCGAAGGCGTCCAATCTCCTTGCGATCGATGGCCGTTTGATTCTTCCGCATACAGGGCTGCAGGAAGGCCTATTTAATCTGGATGGCAGCTGGCGCTTTCATCTGCATAAGATCATACCCGAAGACGATAGCTGCTCAGAGAGCGAAGGTCAGAACGTTGACATCATGGATTATTGGGATGCAAGGGTCCTGGGCCGGAATCCCGACTGGAAAGGCACCAGCAGCTTTTGTTTGGTCATTGAGAACCCAGCACACCAAAGTTTGAGTATATGGTGGCCGGAGCGCAGCTCGATGGATATTTACGCCAACGGGAAGCTGGTCTTCGGTGGCGGATATCTGAAACATGGCGACACGCGTGAAATCCAGCACCGGCAGACAGGTGTTCTGTATCTTCCGAGCGACCCCAAGATCACCATCGTGGTTCATGGTAACAATGAATTCATGCGCTGGCGCAAGATTCGCGGTGAAATCTTCTTTGGTGAAATCAACAGCCTCGCCAAGGAAAAGGATCTGAATATGATACTGGGCGTTTTCATCATGAGCACGCTCCTGGCCACGGGTTTTTATCAATTCGCTCTGTACCTGCTCCATCGCGATCGCCGGGAAACATTCTTTCTTGGCGTTTTCTGCGTCGCCCTCGTCCTGCGCTTTGCCAGCATCGGTCACAGCAACCTATTTAGCATCTTGAGCCCTGAGCACCTGGGCGGACGATGGTTTGGTGCCGGGCATGTGGGCTATTTCCTGGGGGCGGCCTGTTTCTATCACTTCCTGGGGATCACCTATCCCGATCTGATACGCCGCCGGATGATGAGGATGCTCTGGATTCTTGCCCTCACGTTTTCTGTTATGGTGATAGTCGTTGGCAGTGAAGTTTTTGCCATCACCTTGCTCGTCTTTCACATTATTGGCGGAAGCTGCATGCTCGCGGCGATGTATGTCGTCCTCAAAGCCATAAGGCAAGGGCGCGAAGGCTCCATCGTGCTGGCATTCGGTACGCTCTTTCTGAGTGTGACGGCCTTGGCTGATATGATCCGTTCGCAAGGCGTAGGCCTGGGCTTTGATGTATTCCCCTTCGGCCAGCTGATTTTCGCCACGGCTGCGAGTCTTCTCGTTTCGATTCGTTTTTCGCATGCCTTTCGTATCCTGTCTCATCTTTCCCATGAGCTCTCGAAGATCGTTCCGCAACATGTGATAGCGCTCTTGCGCTCCGGGACCGAATTGGAACGCTGCATGCCGACCGGCGAGCATGAGGCCGTGGTCCTGGTCTTTGATGTAGTTGGTTCCACTCGTGTGACGGATCCTGGTTTTCGGAAGGCTTTGGATCATTCCATGGCGCGCTTTTTCGATGCGATCCATCAGGACTATGATGCCGATCGATTGGAAGCCACGGGCTACCGCATCAAGGAAATGGGCGATGGAATGATCTGTACCATCGGCTTTCCCTTTCAGGTCCCTCATGGGGAAAAGCCTGATCATGTGGCTTTGCGACTGGCAGAACGCATGTGCCGCATCTTTCATGAAGAAATGTCCCGCCTGCAAACGGCCCAGCCGATTTATTGTGGAATTGGTCTGGCGCGCGGTCTTGTCGAAGGTTTTTTCCCTCGGGCCGGGCAGAAGCAGTATGATTTGCGGGGAGCACCGCTGACTCTGGCCACGCGTTACGAAGCGATGCGGAACCCCGTTTACCGGAAACTTGGTCAGCAGGGCAGCGTTATCTTCATTCACGACGACGTGTATCAAAGACTCCGCGCCACGGACCAAAGCGAATTTCAGCGTTGGGATACGTCCTTGCCTGGCCAAAGAATTCGCGACGATGAAAACGCCAGTCAGGCCTGGTTCAAATTCGTGAAGCCATCTCTTGCAAATTCTCCGAGCTCCTCAATGGATGCTGCTGGTTGAAATTGGTCGGCATGACTCGTCCCATCCAAGCACATAAAAGTAAAAAATATCATTGACTCCAACTCAAAATTCCATGAGCGTAAGCCCAATCTTTTGCATGTAAAATTCAGACTGAGGTGCCATCGTGAGTTGGAAGATTGGACTATTTGCCTCTTTTTTGAGTGGAGCTTTGTTCGCCGCTCAAGAACCACAGCCAACCCAAAGCTTCGCCATCATAGGTGATGCGGGGAAATACAATGCCAATACCAAAGCTGTGCAGCAGTCCATTGCTCGGTCGGGTCTGAGGCGACTCATCCTTCCGGGGGATAATCTCTATTCAGGGACTTATGCCCAGCAGTGGTCTCCGTGGGCAGGATTTGATTTTTCGGTGGTGGCCATTGGCAATCACACCGCAGGCTACCAGCAGGAAATGAAGTATTTTTCCATGCCTGCTGAATACTACGCGAAGGATGTCGGCGGGATTCGCTTCCTCGTCCTGAATTCTGACAATAGTCGCACCGTGAACGAGCAGGCGGAATGGTTGGAAGATCAACTTGCAAATAGCTCTGGGTTTGGGGGAGCCACGTTTTTGGTCTGGCATCATCCACCCTATACCGTGAGCAGTTATCATGCTTGGAAGGAAAAAGCGACTTTCCAAACCCGCGTGCGTTCCCTTCTAAAAACCTATGCGGATCGGATCACGGGCCTCCTGGTAGGACATGATCACATCGGTGCCGTTTATTGTCTTGATAGCATGCCGATGATCGTGTCGGGAGCCATATGGGACACGCGCACACCGAATCAAAAGGCCTATCGGGATAGCACCGATGGGACCATGGTGACACCGCAGTGGGTCTATCCCGAGGGCACCGTGGTTTGGGCCCGACTGGATTATGAACCTGCGACGGCAACAGGTACCATTCAGTTCATTCGTGCGACCGATGACCAGGTTCTTTATCGCGCTGCATTCGGACCGACGATTGATAAAGCGCTGTGTGCATTCTGATTTTGCTGTTTATTGAGTTCCGCCTTGCCCGTGTCCCTCGCTCGGGGTGGGCATTTCCCACTTTATCTTCCAACTGGACTTTGTTATCAAGCGCCCTACGAACATTAGTAGAGGAGGATTAGGCGCGTTTGACGCGAATGATCCCGCTCTTGCTCAAAACTATCTTGAGTGAATTGAGGATGGGACGCATGCGAGTTTTATATCTGTGTTTTGCTATCTCTTTGATGGGACTTACGTCCCAGCTACGCGCTGATGGCTTTCTAAAGGGATCGGAGGCGCGTACGGATTTCATCCAGAGCGCAAAAGTCTGGACAAGCCCGGAATCACCTATTGGTGCTTTGGACCTGAGCCAATCTCCAGCCCAGTGTCCCGCCTTCGAAGCGGACCAGGTTGTGAGCTGCACCTATAAAAAACCCAAACGCGGTGATGACACCGGCGGTCTGACCCCAAAATTCAAATGCAAGACGGCGGACGGCAAGAGCCTAAAGGTGAAATACGGGCAGGATAATGCCGAGACCTTTACCGAAGTGTTCTCGTCGCGCCTGCTTCTGGCTCTGGGATTCTATGCGGACTGCAACTATCCCGTGGCCAAGGTGATCTGCAAAGATTGTCCGGCGAATCCGGATCGCTATACCCGCGACTATGCCAATAGCAAAGAAGACCCGGCGGAAGTGATGGCAACGCGGGAGTTTCCGTTCGCCATGATCGAAGAAAAGTTCGGCGAAGAGATCGTCGCGGAGCTGGATGAAAAAGTGGTGGAAGGCTGGGGTTTCAATGAAGTTCTGCGGCCTGAGCTGCAGTCTTCTGATCCTGAGCAGAAAGCGGCTCGCGAGGCTTTGACCATTCTAATGGCCATCCTGCAGCATGGCGACAATCGACTTTCCAATCAACGTTTCTATTGCCGCCAGCCATTGGCAGCGGACGGAAGCTGCGCACCGGAAGATCGCACTCTGGTCGTTCAGGACCTCGGAGCGACCCTGGGTGGTTACAAGGTCGAAACCGAACAGAACACCATGCTCAATCTGCCTCCAGCCCTTGCGCAGCGCTTCTGGGACTTCGCTCCGGTTTGGAACCTTTGGCGAGGACCAGGATTGAGCGGCTGTACCGTGCAGGTCTTTGCTGGTGAAACTCCAGAAGGTCCGGCTTCCCTGACCCAACAAAAGGTCAGTGAGGAAGGTCGCCAGTTTCTGGCGAATCTTCTGGGTCAGCTACGAAAAGAGCAGATCGAGCAATTGGTGGTGGCCTCCAAATTAAATCAGTGGATCGGTTCCCCCAATATCACAAGCGAAGCTTTTAGCGAGTTGGAACGTCGGTTCAATTTGAAACTGCCTTTCCGCCCCACGATTAGCATCGCTCCCGTTGCAACACAGCAGTGGGTGGACACGCTCGTGAAGAAGTTCCGTAGTGTGACCTCGAACGGTGTTTGCCGCTAATCCTTCTAAGCCTGAAGAAGCGGGTGGATCGCTCGATCCCACCCGCTTTCTTATTGTGTCGACTGGCGTGATCGGAAGATCCGCAAATATAACAATTAGTCGTTACGGAAGATTCCCGCCGTCAAAGGAAAGCTCTTGAGGAAATTCACCAGACTTTCCTTCGCATCTGAAAACTTCCCACTTAAGAGAAAACGATAGTTGCGCAGGTTCTTTTGATTGTACTTGGCAACGTAGGCTGTTGCGTAGGTTTCGTTCACCGCGCCCCAGATTTTGGCGATCTCCGTGGCCTGGGGCAGGTTTACCGTTGGTTTGCCCTGGGCTTGAGCCAATATCGTGAAGTTCGCCGACAGTCCGAGCGCGAGCACGCGATTGAAAACATAGTCCTCGGGAGAGGCGTCCATGACTTCGGGAATGATCAGCTTCGGGTAAAGAATATGCAAGTTGGGAAGATGCCCGGTAATGAAAGAGAGATTCCAAGTCTCATAAAGGCTTGTCCACTCCTGGTTGAACGCATATCCAATCTTGCGTTCGTCGCCCTTCAGGTAGACGGAGGGAGCAGGGTTCATGATCATGGCGATTCCCGCCATGGCGTTGTCAGTATTGCCTTTGAAGCTATCCGTCAAGGTCGCTTCCAGAATATTGATGGACAGGCTGCGGGCCCTTGATTTCGTTTCGACCTCGGCTGTGCCGTTCCGAATCCTATCGTAATCCGAGAAAACAGCATCGACGCTGAGGGCTTTAACGGGAGTAAAAAGATCGCCTGACACGCGATAGATATCAAAGAATGATGGAACGAGGGCTTCGGAAATTCCAAGTTCTTTGCGTTTAGCGAGCAGATGATCATAAACAGCCGTCATGAACTTAGGGTCGTCGATCATGTTGCGAATGATCTTGTTGAGAGCATAGCTGTGATGGAGCGTACGCGTGATCTGCAGTCGATCCACACTGTCTTTTTGAATTAATCCTGACTGATTGAGCTTGCAGGTGAATTCGTAAATGGCTGGATGGCGATTCAGTACAGCCCCATGCGTGCGTTGGATGAGATCCGATAGACTCGTCTGGCCATCTGATTCCGCCTGAAAGAGTTGGTTTACGGCCTCAAGATCACCGAGATACATATCCTGGGCCAGGACCTGTTTGAGTGTATTGGGATCGACCGCTGACGACGGATCGATTTGAAGAGTATCCATTAGATTTTGGACGCAGTCTGACTCTGTGGCCTTGACTTGGGAACTCTCTTCATTGTGGCAAGCTGGAATCGAAAAAAGACAAAGGGAAACAAAGGCCGTGCTTTTCAAAATCGAAGGTAATTTCATCTGGAACTCCACAAACTGTAAAACAACATCAGATCCAAGGTTATTGACCCGTGGTCATCACTCATTCTGCAGATCCCATACCGTTTGAGTTCGTGGGTATAGGTCACTGTAATCCATGAAAACAACAGAATCCGAACGTGATCCACAGCTACGGTAGTTCTGAAAAGATTGGCTCCGAGCGATGGTGAGCACCAAGGGCAAGTACTCTGATTGTGCAATGATATGAGAACTTTAGGGGATGTTCTGGGAAGCTGTCGCCTGCCAAATTTGCGAAAAACGATAGGCAGGGGAGGGAAGTCACGGGAAAGACTTTGGAAAAATCCTGAGAGGTGCCGCCGCAGCGGCACCTTTGGTTTCAGTCACGGACACAGGCGTTAACGCCAGCCTTGGTCTTGACGTTGGGGCCAGCTTGAAACATGGCGCTGTCGCTATAAAAGATGCC
>JACCDW011166430.1_pt1 | contig 14914 bp, 16 predicted proteins | sample 7449781 | NCBI WGS metagenome assembly JACCDW01 (sample SAMN15323449, study PRJNA562643) | freshwater metagenome | isolation source: river surface water | place: USA:Blue River Watershed | collected 2017-08-18
GTCGCCCGCCACAGGCGCGCCAACGCGCTGCCATAGGCGGCACCGCGGCCGTGGCCGACGTGCAGCGGCCCGGTCGGATTGGCGGAGACGAATTCGACCAGCACTTTGTGGCCGGCGCCGTCATTGGTGCGGCCGAAGCAATCCGCCTCCGACAACACGCGCTTAATGATCGACTGCTTGCTGGCCGCTGCCAGCCGCAGATTAATAAAGCCGGGGCCCGCAATCTCGACCGCATCCAGCAGGCCGGCACGCGACGGATTGGCCAGCACCGCATCGACGATTGCCTGTGCCAGCTCGCGCGGATTCTTCTTCAGCGGCTTTGCCAGCTGCATGGCGATATTGCAGGCGAAGTCGCCATGCGACGGATCGCGCGGGCGCTCCAGCACAATGGCAGGAATGGCAGGCTCGCCGCCGGCCGGCAGCAAGGCTGACAAGGCGTGCTCGAATAATGAAGTGATCTGCTCTTTTTGTTGGCTGGACATGAGAATCTGGGAATCTTGCGCGGCCGGAAATGGGTGCACAGGGCACGCAAGTTGGAACATGTAAAGGAAGGATTATACCGGCAGGCTGGTCGCCGTCCCGCCCGAAAACACGGCGCGCTTCGGATCTGATCCCGCCCGCCTTAGCCCCGCGATGCTTAATTGGCAAAAAAAAGGCGCCATAAGGCGCCTTGAGAGGAGGGATTACGTTGCGTCACATGCCTTTGACGGCATGTAGCCACAGCTTGAAAGATAGTCGGTCTTGTGTCAACTACAAATTACAAAATACGAGTAAACTTTTGTTGACAGTTACAGTGCTGCGCTCTAGAGTGCAATCATGAACAACTTGTCGCTGATGGTTTTGCGTCGCACCGGCTTATGAAACCACTGCTGCATTACTCCAGAAAACTGGCGGGCAAGCTGGGCGCTGAGTGGATGCCTTTTGCTGATGTAGCAACGGTCGATCTGCCGCTGCCCCGCCTATTGCGGCTGTCGCTGTTCCAGCTGGCCATAGGCATGGCCACAGCACTGCTGGTGGGCACGTTAAACCGCGTGATGATTGTTGAGCTGGGTGTACCGGCCTGGTGGGTGGCATTGTCGGTGGCGCTGCCGCTGGTGTTTGCGCCGATGCGCGCGCTGATCGGGTTTCGCTCCGATACGCACCGCTCGCCGCTGGGCCTGCGCCGCCTGCCTTATATGTGGATAGGCAGCCTGTTGTTGTTTGGCGGACTGGCGATCATGCCGTTTGCGCTGCTGGCCTTGTCAGAGCCGCAGCCGGGCATGTTGTGGGTCGGACGTATCGGTGCCGGACTTGCATTTTTACTGGTCGGCGCCGGCATGCAGATCACGCAGACCGCCGGGCTCGCACTGGCAACGGATCTGGCCACGCCGGAAACACGGCCGCGCGTGGTGGCGCTGATGTACACCATGCTGTTGCTGGGACTTGTCGGCAGCGGTGCGGCATTTGGCTGGCTGCTGACGGATTTCAGTCCGCTGCGCCTGATTCAGGTAGTACAAGGCTCGGCCGTGATGGTGATCTGGATGAATCTGGCGGCACTGTGGAAACAGGAAGGCCGCAATGCTGCACGGGCGCGGGCACGCGCCGAAAAGGAAAAAGAAAATTTTGGCGCGAGCTGGCGCGCATTTGTCGGCCGGCCGGGCGTCAAACGATTTTTGTGGACTGTCGGAGCAGGAACCTGCGCATTCAATATGCAGGACATCATTCTGGAACCGTATGGCGGCCAGATCCTGCAGCTGGATGTGGGCGCAACCAGCGCACTGACTGCATTGACGGCAGCCGGCGCACTGCTTGCCTTTGCACTGGCAGCTAAGCTGCTCACGCGTGGCGTCGACGCCTGCAGAGTGGCCGCAGCCGGCGCCGTGATCGGCCTGCCCGCATTTGCGCTGGTGATTTTTTCAGCGCCGCTGGATGCGCCCGCCCTGTTTCGCGCCGGTGCGGTCTTGATCGGACTGGGCGGCGGCCTGTTTTCAGTCGGCACGCTGACCATGGCGATGGCACTGCAACAGGGCGAGGATGCAGGCATGGCATTAGGCGCATGGGGCGCGGTACAGGCAACAGCGGCCGGATTATCGATTGCCGCAGGCGGGCTGATTAAAGATGCCGTCAGTGCACTGGCCACCTCCGGCTGGATGGGCGAGAGCCTGATTTCGCCAGTGACAGGTTATAGCTTTGTGTATCACATCGAGATTTACATGCTGTTCATCGTGCTGGTTGCTATTGGCCCTCTGGTCAGAAGACGCCATACCGTAGCAACAGCAGGGACAACAAGATTCGGGCTGGCTGAATTTCCCAGCTGACCCATTTGTGAAGAAGGAGACGCATCATGGAAACAGGCGCCATCACGCAATACATCGACGTCGCGCAGCTCGTGCTGTACGCATTCTGGATATTTTTCGCCGGACTCATCTACTATCTGCTGCGCGAGAATCATCGCGAAGGCTATCCGATGGACTCAGGCCGGCATCCACCGGTACAAATCGAAGGCTGGCCTCCTGTGCCCAGCCCCAAGACCTATAAATTGGCCAACGGCCATGAAGTTCAGGTGCCAGGCCCGATCCAGCCTCCGGAATTTTTGCAGGCCGAGCCCAGCCATCGCTTGATCGGTGCACCGCTTGAGCCAACCGGCAATCCGCTATTGGCAGGCATAGGCCCTGGCGCATGGGCAAACCGTGCTGACATACCGGATGCGACCTTAGAAGGCGCACCGAAGATCGTGCCTTTGCGTGCCGATCATGAATTTTCCGTTGCCAAACAAGATAATGACCCGCGCGGACTGCCGGTGTTAGGTGCCGATAATGAAGTGGCCGGTACGGTCGGTGAATTATGGGTAGATCGCTCCGAAATGCTGTTCCGCTATATCGAAGTCAAGCTCAATTCAGGCAAGGCGGTACTGTTGCCGATTAATTTCGCGCGCATCACCAGACACAACGTCAAAGTGGAAGCGATCTATGCAGACCAGTTTGCCGACGTGCCGGGCGTGCGCACCGCTGACCAGATCACGATGCTGGAAGAAGAAAAGATCATGGCTTATTTCGGTGCCGGCCTGTTGTATGCCGACCCTATCCGTCAGGAACCACTCGCATGATCGCGCCCAGCCACGAGCATGAGTTCGAAGCGGCACCGGGCCTGCCCCTGCCGCTGCCAGCGGGCGAACGCCTCTTATGGCAAGGCAGTCCCGACTGGCGCGTACTGGGCAATGAAGCATTTCATCTGAAGACCTTATCGGTTTATTTTGCAATGATGGTCACGCTGCAGGCCATCGTCGCCTGGCAACCATCGCTGGGCCTGTCGAAAAACCTGCTGTCGCTTTTCACCAGCATGCTGCTAGCTGGCGTTGCACTCTCGTTACTGGCCCTGACCGCCTGGCTGTCGGCACGCACCACTCTCTATACTATTACCGACAAGCGCATCGTCATGCGTATCGGCATCGTACTGACGCTGACATTCAATCTGCCTTACTCGCGCATAGAGTCGGCACAGATCAAGAACAGCAAAAACGATATCGGCGATATCGCACTCGACCTGCAAGGGCCGGATCGCATCGCCTATCTGCACCTGTGGCCGCATGCACGTCCGTGGCAGCTGAAAAAACCGCAACCTATGCTGCGCGCGTTGCCACACTTGTCTGCAGTAGCAAGCCTGCTGCATACAAGCTGGAAAGAGGCACGGTGCCATATCAGTGCTAACAGTAACGCAGTTATGACAGCACCGGTATTGCGTGCCGAACGCAAGGCTGTCTCACTCTCCGGAACGGCACTGGCGCAATGAATGCCATCAAGCCCGTCATCCACCAGACCGAGCCTGCACGGCACGGATTCAATCCGGCGCTAGCGCTGTCAGCACTGGTGCTGGTATGCGTGGCGGGCGTCGCCTGGGTGCGACTGTCAGGACAACAGATACATGCGCAGGATGAGGCACCGGTTGCGATGCGCGCCTTGCGCTTTGAAGACACGCAGGATGGCGCCATTGCCGTCATCGATGCTGCAAGCGGCAATCAGATACAAACCATCCGTGGTGAACAAGGCTTTATGCGCGGCGCACTGCGTGCACTGGCACGTGAGCGCAAAAAGCGTGGCTTAGGTTCCGAACAGGCATTTGAACTGGTGGCCCGCAAAGATGGCCGTCTGACCTTGCATGATCCTGCCACCGGCGTGCGCATCGACTTAGAATCATTCGGCCCCACCAACGCGGGTGTATTTGCGCATTTGCTCAACACCACAGCATCATCCAAAGGAAGCTGATCCATGACACAGCCGAGCGCCATCGTGATCGGCTCCGGATTTGGCGGCCTGGCAGCCGCCATACGTCTCTCCTGCAAAGGCTATCAGGTACAAGTACTGGAAAAACTCGATGCGCCGGGCGGGCGGGCCAGCGTGCACCGGCAAGATGGCTTTACCTTTGATGCCGGCCCCACCATCATCACCGCACCATACCTGCTGGAAGAGCTGTGGACACTGTGCGGCCGCAACTTCAGCGACGACATCACGTTAAAGCCGATGGAGCCGTTTTACCGCATACGGTTTGACGATGGCAGCTGGTTTGATTACAGCGGCGACGATAGCTTCATGCGCAAGGAAATTGCGCGCTTTGCTGCAGACGACCTGCCAGGCTATGACCGCTTCATGGCCGAAGCCAATCTGGCGCACAAACTCGGCTTCGAAGAACTCGGCGGCGTCACCTTCGACAGTATCTGGGACCTGCTCGCTGCCATACCCAACATGATGCGCATGCGCGCATGGCGTAGCATTTATGCGCTGGTGGCCAAGCATATAAAAAATCCCAAGCTGCGCATGGTGTTCAGCTTTCATCCGCTGCTCATTGGTGGCAATCCATTTTCCGTTACCTCGGTCTATAGCCTGATCAACACGCTGGAGCGGCGCTTTGGCGTGCACTGGGCGATGGGCGGCACCGGCGCACTGATCAAGGGCATGGTCAACCTACTGGCAGAGCGCGGCGTAAGCGTGCGCTGCAGTGCGCCCGTCACCCGCATCCTGATCGAGAATCAGCGCGCCACGGGCGTGATGCTGCAAAACGGCGAGATACTGAAGGCCGATATTGTTGTCTCGAATGCCGATACGGCATGGACGTATAAAAACCTGGTCGACAAACAATATCGCTCACACTGGACCGATCGCAAGATCGAGAACGGCAAATATTCGATGAGCTTATTTGTCTGGTACTTCGGCACCAACAAGCAGTATCACGATGTGCCGCATCACATGATCATGCTGGGCCCGCGCTATCGCGAACTGCTGGCCGATATTTTCAAACGCCACAAGCTGGCCGATGATTTCAGTTTGTACCTGCATCGTCCCAGTGCCAGCGATGCATCCGTTGCACCCGCAGGTTGCGATGCATTTTACGTGCTGGCACCCGTGCCGCATTTAGGCAGCGGCACTGACTGGAGCAAGCAGGCCGAACCGTTCCGTCAGTCGATACAGGATTTGCTGGAAAAAACCGTCATGCCTGAACTTGGCGCACACGTGATTTCACAAAAGCTGATGACGCCACAAGATTTCCACGACAAGCTCTGGTCCTATCAGGGCGCTGCATTCGGGCTGGAGCCCTTGCTGCTGCAAAGCGCCTGGTTCCGTCCGCATAATCGCAGTGAAGATATAGAAGGCCTGTTCATGGTCGGTGCAGGTACGCATCCCGGTGCTGGTGTGCCGGGCGTGCTCATGTCTGCCAAGACACTGGAGAAAGTGATACCCGATGTCGCACACTATTCCTGAGCAGCCGCCACTGGACATGATCGCCTGCGAAGAATTAATGCGCGGCGGCTCTAAATCTTTTTTTGCCGCATCCAGCCTACTGCCGCAACGCATGCGCACCGCCGCTATTGCACTGTATGCGTTCTGCCGCGTTGCCGATGATGCGATTGATTTGCATGGCGATGATCCGCACGCGATGCAAAACCTCCTGCACCGCCTGTCGCAGATCTATGCCGGTCGCCCCGGCAACATCATAGAAGACCGCGCACTGGCGATGGTGGTGCGCACCTATAAACTGCCGCGTGAATTACCGGATGCGCTGCTGGAAGGCTTTGCCTGGGACGCCGCCGGTCGCCACTATGACACCATTGAAGAGCTGCATGATTACTGCGCACGCGTGGCAGGCAGTGTTGGCGCAATGATGGGCGTGATCATGGGCGTGAAGAACAAGCAAGTGCTGGCGCGCGCATGTGAGCTCGGCAATGCAATGCAGCTGACTAATATTGTGCGCGATGTCGGCGAAGATGCACGCAACGGGCGCCTGTATTTGCCACGCGACTGGATGCGCGAAGCAGGCATTGATCCAAAGTCATGGCTGGCCGAGCCAGTTTTTTCGCCCGCGCTGGCAAGCGTGATCGGCAGAGTGCTGCTCGAAGCTGACCGGCTGTATAAACAAGCAAGCACTGGCGTGGCCGCATTGCCGCGCGACTGTCGCAGCGCGATTCTGGCTGCCTCGATGATCTATGCAGAGATCGGCCAGGTGGTCGCCAGAAATACGATGAATTCCGTAGATACACGCGCCGTAGTCAGCAAGGCGCGCAAGCTCACGCTGCTTTGCCTGGCCAAGACCCGCGCCCAATTGCCGGGTCGCTGTGACATGTTGACGCCGCCGCTACCGGCCATTGCATTTCTGGTTCATGCCTGCCACAACGCCACACAACGCACGCTAGCGCATGAATCCCCTGCCGAGCGCAGCTTTGATGAGCGCGTCGAATGGATGATCGATCTGTTTGAACGATTATCTGTGCCCAGAAAACGGATCTGATCTTGCGATGATCTGATGACATCTTTTTTATATGCCGTTCATCCAGCCTGATCTGCAGCTAAGCTAACAGGCTAACCAAACCTCGGCATGCGCCACTTCAGCATCCATTGCACCAGCGGCGAGACCAGCCGCGGTACGTTCAGGGTTTCATGCATGGTCACCACATCCTCATCAAACAAGCGCGCCTGAAGGATTGAACGTTCATAGAACGGCGTGTCTTCCAGCATGTTCATGATCTCGATGCGCTTCTCACCTTCGCTGCGCATGCGGCGCGGTATGCGCCATGTCGTCAATGGCAGGATCTGTCTTTTCGGCGGCACAAACTCGGTGTGGGAGCCGTCTGGCTTGAAACGCAATCCCAGTAATTTATCTTTGCCCTGTTTTTGCTGCACGTCATAAATGATTGCCGTACTACCGTCTGACATAGTCGAGCGTGACCAGTCCCATTCGCGGAACGGACGATGTATGGGCTCTTCACCTTCATTGGAATCCAGATAGGCATGGCCGCGCCAGTTTTGCGATGGATGTGTGAGCGCTACTTCTACACGTGCGCACGGCGCCAGCGGTCCCCAGTGATGCAGGCCGCCGTCATCAAGTGCAGTTGAATAGGTTGACAGCGCATGCGGATAGACGCGCACGACGCCACGCACCGGAAACGGTAGCGGCGCACCTCGTTCATTGATATGGATTTCTAGTGCTTCGCCATTCCAGTGCAGATGACTGGGGCCGATCTCGAATGTCTTTGCATCGCGCCGTACGCTCTGATGGCCGCGCTCAGTCATGGCCCAATGCTTGCCGTTGGCACCATACAGTGCCACATTTAAGGCGCAATGATTGTTCGGATTGCCATTGCCACGCCTGATTTCCCTGGCGTAGTACGGTGAAAAAACACTGCCGACAAAGGCGATGATGGTTAAGCCTTGCTTGCCATCATCGCTGATGGCATCGATGTACCACCAGAGATAACCACCCGGTGTGACTTGCTGGTCGAATCGAGGTGCGCCATCAGTGTCGCGGCCGCGAGTTGCCCTGACATCGCCGCCATAGGAACGCCCGGTCCCGGATGCACGCTGCCCCCCGCCAGATACAGGCCCGGTATCGTCGTCCTGGCGCCATTGCGCGCAAACGCCGACATCCAGCCGTGGGTCGCCATGCCGTACAGCGCGCCCCCGCTGCCCGGAAAAAGCTGATGAAACTGCGCCGGCGATGTTCGCTGCGTATTCTGACCAGTGCGCTCTATCTTCAGGCCATAGCGCTCCAGCATTGAAAAACTGTGTTGTTCGCATGCTTCTATCTCCGAATCAGTGAGCGGTTTACCCATGCCTTCAGCTGGCGCATTGACCAGACAAAGCAAGCGGTCTTGGCGAGGTTGCGGCGCATTGCCTGCTATACCGCGGTCCTGCGCACACACATAAACTGTGGGCGTGCGCGGCAAGCGCGCGCGCGAAAATATGTCGTTAAATTCGCTGGCATAGTCTGGCTGAAAAAATACATTATGCCTGTCGAGCGCAAAGCCGCTGGTGTGCGCATGTACCGACCAGGTCAGCGCCGACAAGGAGCGCCGCGCAGGACGCACTGCCGGAGCCGCTCTCTGCGCCGCAATGCCCAATAGTCCCTGCCCGAGTGCCGACACATCGCCATTGAAGACCACGCTGTTTGCCGCCAGCGTTTCACCGTTCTCCAGCCGCACGCCACAGACGCCATGGCTATCGGTTGTAATCTGCTCGCAACGCAGGCCGTAACGTATCGTCACTCCCTTGGCTGTCGCCAGGTTGGCCAGCGATTGCGCCAGTGCATGCATGCCACCTTCCACCGACCACACACCATCAAGCTCGGCCTGCGTGATCAGCATCAGCGTGGCCGGTGCCTGCCAGGGCGATGAGCCGCAATAGGTTGCATAGCGCGCAAACAACTGGCGCAGGCGCGGATCACGAAAATGATCCCCCAGCGCCGCCCACAGATTGCGCATCGGCCCCAGTGCGGCTAAGACGGACAGTCCGCGCAATCCAAGATCACCGGCCATGCTGGCCAATGTCGGCGATTGCGAACGGATGAATGGCCCTTCCAGCGTGTTGTAGAGTTCGCGGGCCTGTTTGCAAAACTGGATAAAGCGCGCTGCTTCTGCCGGCCCGGCAAAGCGTGCGATCGCATCGCGCGAGCGATCCGGGCTGGCAAACAAATCCAGTTGCAGATCCGGCCCCCATGCATGGCGTGCCAGCACTGGCAGCGCGGTCAGCTTCAGTTCTTCTTCAAGATTTACCCCCGCACTGGCGTAGATTTGTTCAAACACCCAGCGCATGGTGAATACCGTTGGCCCGCTGTCGATCGGTGCGCCATCAACGATTAGCTGGCGCATTTTGCCACCCGGTGCAGGCGCGGCTTCCACCAGTGTCACCGACAGGTTTTTTTGCGCCAGCTGTAATGCGGCCACCAGACCGCCTACGCCGGCACCGATGACAACCACATGATGCTCTCTGGATGCTTCAGCCAAAGCGGCGACCTTGCCAGCTGCCAGTGAATTCAACCGGGACAAATCGCACAAACATCGATTCTGAAAAAAACCGCTGTGCATGCGCAGCCTTAATCGCCTCTCCATGCGCTCCTGTACGCGCATACGCATCCATTGCCGCAGCATCCTGCCAAATGCTGAATGTGGCCTGTCGCAATAGCGGTGCTTCGCCCAGGCCGACGGCCAGCCTGCAGCCTTCTGCATGTTGCAGACTATCCTGCGTGGCTGGCGCACGTCGCCAGAATGCGGTCGCTGCTGCAGGACGAATAGAGGCGCGCGTGAGTGCGGCGATCGGCCCTTTGTCTGGCAGGTTGACATCGGCTTCGAGTGCCACGCCGTCCCATGAGCCGCGTGATGAACCGACGCGCAACATGGCAGTAAAAAGTTCGGAGGAGCGCTCGCGATATTGCATCGCCAGTTGTGACGACTCGAGGAATGCATGCGCGCTTTGTTCGGAATCGAAGATACAGAACATGCCCTGATGCGATGGACTGGGCACCAGACCGAAACCGCCGTTCTGTCCGCTGCCCATCACTTTGGAAAACTGCATGCCGGGCACCAGCCCCGTGGTCCAGCGACCGAATGCAATGCGATTCCAGCCCCAGGTCCAGTAGGCCGGTTTGATTTTTGCGAGCATTAGCAACACGACGCCACTGACGGTGATTGTCAGCTCTTCGGCGCCGTTTTCTTGCCCGGTCTCTTGCTTAGGCGACCGGGCTGTTTGTGCGTCAGGCATGATCAGACCTAACGCGGGTGATTATGGCGTTGCCGCCAGCTCCGGATGATCTTTTAACATCGAGTAGCCATACAAAGGTTTGTAGGCTCCCTGATGACAAGTGGCGCAACTGATCTTGGCAACATCGCCGCTTGCGCCCTTGCGATTATCTGGGAAGGTTTCCGTTAATGGCTTCATGTACGTATTGTTGAGGTCACGAGCCATGCGTATGCCGTGGTACGCAGTGACGCGTTGCGGCGGATTGTTTTCCCAGCTAGAGAATGAACGCGTGTTATGGCAATAGGTGCAGTTCACGCCCAGCGAATTAGACATATGCGTCATCAAGCCATAGGTCCATTCTGCTTGCTTCATAGACTGGCGATTGCCACTCGGTAGCGCTGTCGTACCGTTGACCCGGATCGGTTTGTCTTCCAGCAGGAATGGCGTTAACGGATCGGTTGGCAATGACGACAGGTTGACCAGCTTGCCCGGTGTATTTTGTCCAGCAAGGTCGCCGATAAAGTCAGCGCCCTTGTTTTGCTCAGGCAGCGTGAACCAGACTTGCGCTGGCACCGGATTGCCGCGATGGCAGGTGTAGCAAGTCACGCCGGTTTGGGCCACATGATTTTTATAATCACTGTTGATCGTGCGCGTCATCTCGATCATCTTGCGCGCGACCACTTTGGTGTACTTGGTATCTTCAGCAAAGTTGGCAGGATTATGGCAATACACACAGCCTTCTTGCGGCGCAACCCAGGTTGTCATGGCCGTCATCAGGCGCACGAATTCGCCGCCAGACAGATCACCAAGTACCTGCACGTTCTTATACAGGGTCTTGGCCTTGGGGCCGTCTGCCGGTGCTGCAGGCAGCGCTACGGGTGCGGTGTTAAGTGCGTCCTGTTTTTCCAGTATGCGCGGGTTATACACCTGCACCATGCCGGTTCCGCGATATCCATGCTGTACTGCATCCATCGGGAAGCGCTCGCAGCCGACGAGCAGCAATACGACTAGTAACAGCGTGGAGAGAATTTGTATTGTTCTCATGTTCATGGCTTGGCTCCCTGCAAAGTGGCGGGGTCGATCACCGGATCAAACACGGCCGGATAAGGTGGCGCAACGCCATGCTTGATAGCCCACAGATACCAGTTATCCACTACGGTGCCAGTCAGCAGAATGCCGATGCCACCGACTAAAGGGCACAGTACCGCAAACCACCAGGCCCAGCGGTGTATCGATTCCATTGTGGCGTTAAAGCCCATGGTCCAGCGCCAGAACAATGCGGCACGTTCGGAAGCTGTGCCGCGATCAACGATCTGTTCGATCTCGCGCTCACCGCCATAACGGCCAACGGCAAGAATGGTCGCACCGTGCATCGCAAACAAGAGTGCCGAGCCATACAGGAATGCGATCGACAGTGCATGGAACGGGTTGTAGAACAAATTACCGTAGCGCAGAGAGAAGGCTGCAGTCCAGTCCAGGTGCGGGAAGATACCGAACGGTACGGACTCGCCCCAGGTGCCCATTAAGACCGGACGGATCAGGCCTAATACCAGGAACAGCCAGATCGCTGCCGCATAGGCCCACGCGATATGCGTACCCAGACCGAGCTGACGTGCACGACGATAGACGCGCATCCACCAGAACAGCATGGATGCCGTTAAAAATAAACCGGCTATCTGCCACCAGCCGCCCTGATTCAACGGCGCCAGTCCAAGGCCATTGCCCGGTGATGGCGGCTCTAGTGCCAGCCAGAACAACTGGCGCACGAACTGGATCGGATCCCAGTTCACTGAAGCCAGCATATTCAGTCCGATGATGTTAAATGCCAGCGTGCCCAGTATCAGCGAGATCAGTCCTAAGCCGCCGAGATATACCGGTCCGATTTGCGCGTTGCCGAGCCGGCCGAGCAAGTGCACGATCATCGGCTCCTTGCCGATGCGCTCTTCATTCCCGGCAGGCAGCGGAACGCCATGATGTATCGGGCCGCTGACTTGTACAGTCGTAAACAGGTTTTGGTAATCAGCCATCTTGTTCTCCAGTTCGGCCTAGTATCAGTGCCAGATCGGCATGTTGAGCCACCAACCCCACCATTCAGACCAGCCGCGGCTCCAGAACGGGCCGGAAATCACGATGCACAGTGCCGAGAACAGCACTGCAGCTAACGCCAGGAATAAGCCCAGCCTGTGTATGCCCAGTGTGCCGACCGAGTAGCCGATGATGTCGCGGAAGAAGGTATCTTCATGCTCAGGCGTCTTGACGGTCTCACCGGCAGGTGGATTGGTCGACGACAGGATCAGGCCGCCATGCATGGACAGCGCCAGCGTGGTAGTGAAGAAGAAGCTCACCGCAATCATGTGCGCCGGGTTGTAATGGAAGTGCAAATACTGGTAGCCGACGTTAGAGACCCAGTCCAGGTGACTGAATATGCCGTAAGGGAAACCATGTCCCCATGCGCCCATTAACACCGGACGCACCACCACCAGCGTCACATACGCGAGTACTGCAATCGAAAATGCAAACGGTACGTGATAGCCCATGCCGAGCTTGCGGCAGATCTCGACTTCGCGCATGGCCCACGAACCGAAGGCGCCGATCGCACAGACGGTGATCAGCTGCCACAGTCCGCCTTCCATCAGCGGTGCGGCGCGCAGTCCGTAAGAAAGATCGGGCGGCGCGATACTGATCTGCCAGAGATTCCAGGTCGGCCCTTGCGAGGCGCCCCATAGAATCAGCGCCGTTCCCAGGAAGGCGAAGAAGATCGTGGTCACACCAAAAAAGCCGACGTAGAACGGCCCCATCCAGAAATCGAACAGGTCACCACCTAACAGTGTGCCGCCACGTACGCGGTATTTTTTCTCAAAACTCAGCATGGCCATAATGAGCCCTCCTGCGAGGCCCGCACAATGCGAACCCTTCAATTATTCTGTAAAGGGCAGACGTGCATTTTTTCAATACACACCTGCCCGCCACCGTGAAAGTGGCTTACTTCGGCATCGCAGCGTTTTGCGCTGTCGGTGCTGTTTTTGCACCGTCGAGCCAGTTGAACTTGTTGGTGCTCAACAGGATGAGATGAATCATCGCTGCCAGAGCAAACAAGAAAATCCCCTGAACCACCATGGCTCTGAGAGGATCGTAAAGGCGCCATATTCTCCACATGGTTCCTGCTCCCTAAGATGTTTGTGACAAGATCGAATAAACTGCAGCCTGCACACCGCCGAACATCGACTTACAGCTCTCCGCTCCGGGCAGCCAGCTACGCCATGGCATGCCTGTCAGTGTTCCGATCAGGGCAATGCTCAAGATGAGTACGAAACCCATTGAGAAGACGAGCCAGAAAGACAGTGATGCATCTTTAAGTTGCTTATCTGTAGTTTGTGGTGTGTTGGTCATCACAGTTTTTCCTTTCGCTTATTGGCTAACCGAGATCAGGTGATCCAGGGACGCCATGCCCATACGAGGATGTGCGCGATTACGGCAACTACCGTAAAGCCCACCATGCCTTGCATGTAGTACGCATGGAATTCCTGCGCCTCTTCATCGGTCAGGCCGGAGATGCTCTTCCTTTCAGCCATGAGAACGCTCCTTCAAATTGGCCTTACGGCCGGTTGTGCGCAACGCCCGCGCAACCGAGGCAGCCGCAGCATGACGCCACGACATCTTGTGGGACGGGCGTATGTTCGCCAGGCGTCCAGTCTGTTCTTGCTGCAATTCGTCTAGTTCGATCATGCGCTTCATGCCGGCTCTCCCTGGCGCATCGCTTCGCGTGTCATCGCCACACGCTCGGCACTGACGCGCTCTTCGCCGGCCTTTCTTGCATCGCGCTCGGCACGGTCACGCAGTCGCTTGGCTGCGGAAATCTGCACCAGCACAGGTTCAGTGCTCACCAGTTCATTCAACAACGCATGCGCTTCGTCATCCCACTGGCTGTGCGTCTTGTCGCCCTTGGCTAAGGTTGCATCGACTTTGTCCATATCGCTGCCCAGCGGCAGGATGTGGAACAGTGCATCAAACAGTGAATTACAAAATTCCTGAATCAGATATGTCGCGCCTGCGTAGCCCATGAAAGGCGTGCCGGTATGGCGGCGTATGATCGCGCCCGGGAATGAAGCAGGAATAAAGGTGGCGCGCATAGGCGAATTGCCACCGCCTTCTGCCAGATACATGCGCTCGTTATAGCTGCCGTACATCACCAGCGGCGGCTTTTCATGCACCAGTTTTCTGACAGTTTCGTTATCGGTTTTTTCACCGGGTATGCGCGAGACAGCAAAATTGCAGGGCAGCCCCATTTCCTCTTCCAGGAAATGCCGGATACCGCGCGCATAGGTTTCATTGGCGACGACAGCAAAGCTTGCGGTACCAAAAAAATCTTGTGTGACCGAACGCCACAAATCCCAGATCGGTTTGATGGTCGTATGCTTTTCGCGCTCGATAAATGGTTCGGGATCGAGGTTGAGCAATTCGCCGAGCTTACGTAAAAATTTTGTCGTGCTGTGCAGACCGATCGGCGCCTGCAGATATGGCCTGTCGAGTGCTTCGCATAACATGCGGCCAAACTCGCGATACATGCAGATATTCACATCGGCTTCGACCAGCCGCGATACATCGGCCAGATGACTGCCAAGCGGGAACACCATGTTGACTTCTGCCCCTATGCCTTGCACCAGCCGGCGGATCTCGGCCAGGTCACTGGGCATGTTAAAGGTGCCATAGCTGGGGCCAATGATATTGACGCGCGGTTTTTCACCGGCAGGGCGTTCTGCAAACGGTTTACGCGCCGGCACTTTTTTCATGCCGTACTCGGTCCATAGCCAGTACATTGCGCGGTTTGCGCACTGCCACTGATCTTCATCGATCGTGCGCGGCAAAAAGCGCATAATGTTGGTACCTTCGGGCGTCACACCGCCACCAATCATCTCTGCAATCGAGCCTGTCAC
>JACCDW010189481.1_pt1 | contig 14913 bp, 20 predicted proteins | sample 7449781 | NCBI WGS metagenome assembly JACCDW01 (sample SAMN15323449, study PRJNA562643) | freshwater metagenome | isolation source: river surface water | place: USA:Blue River Watershed | collected 2017-08-18
GTTGAAGGTGGGGCACTTTCTGGCTGTGCCTGTGGAAACCAAGCCCAATCCTGCCTGTGTGTTCTTCATAAAAGATGTGGGCAAGAATCTGGATGTGCTGGATATCCGAGAATTAGTTTGACTTAACTGGTGTATCTGTTATCATGTGGTCACATAACAGGATGACCCTTCATGAAAGTTCACAATGTGCGGGTGGGTTTCGCCACCAACTCTAGCAGCAGTCACTCTATTGTGATGATCCCTCGCGGTCAGCGGGAATTCACAAATGAATATCATCGCTTCAATTACGGCTGGGAGCAGTTCACACTGGCTGATCCTGAAAGCAAGAGTGCCTATTTTGTCACCCAGCTCATGCATAACCTGGAAGATGGTCACATGCAGAAGGAGGAGATTGTGCATGCTGTGAACAGTCTGCTCTCAACTGAATATACTGTGGATGACTTTGCCGATTCAGGTGTGGACCATCAGAGTTTGTGGGGTAACCTGGGCGACATGTTTCGCAAGCATCCGGCGCTTGTGCAGCACATGCATGAATTCATCAAGCGTGATGATGTGGTAATCTTGGGTGGTAATGACAACTCAGATGGCCAAACTCCTCCTGACAACTCATACACTGATGCAAGGACAGAAGCTGTTAACTGGGGTTCAGACTTGAAGGTCAGACAGGATGGTGATAACTGGTGCCTGTTCAATGCCCATTCAGGTGCCAAGATGCGTGTGAGCTTTCTGCCTGACACACCTGAATATGTGAAGAGCACTGCGCCAGAATTGGTCGACTTAAAAATTTCTGACTACTGTGCATATGGATGTGCATTCTGTTACCAGGGCAGCACCAAGCAGGGCAAGCATGGTGATCTGGCTCATGTGAAGAAGATCCTGGACGCTCTAGCTGAAATGCAGGTGTTTGAGGTGGCACTGGGTGGGGGTGAACCCACTCATTATCCCCACCTTGCAGAAGTGTTGCAGTATGCCCATGATCTGGGCATTGTGCCCAACTTCACCACATTTGGTGTGGACTGGCTTCAGAATGCAGAATTGGTTAAGACGGTTCAGCAGACTGTGGGCGCAATTGGTGTGAGTGTGCATTCAGCCAAGGAGCTCAACAAGGTCACCAAGATTGATCAGGTGCTGAATGGCAACCGTGGCTGGGGAGATCGTCGTGTGCAGGTGACAGCACAGCATGTGGTGGGCAGTGTGGATATTGGCGAAACTGCTCAGCTGCTGGATGCCTGTTGGGATTCAGGTGTGGACCTGCTGCTGTTGGGCTACAAGCCTGTGGGGTTTGGTGCGCTGCATGCACCTCATGACCTCACAGGTCTGGACACTCTGCTGCGTCTCAGGCGGGATCGCAAGCCACATTGGCGAGCCAAGATCAGCATGTTGGGTGTGGACACTGCCTTTGTGCAGCAGTTTGGCCAGCTGTTGACAGAACTGGATATTCCTCAGGTGCTCATCACAAGTGAGGAGGGCAAGTTCAGCATGTATGTGGATGCTGTCACTCTCACACAAGGTCCTTCCAGTTATATGCCTGACCAGATGGAGCCCCTGGATATGACAGATGTGTGCTCTGATATTAAACGGGCTTATGTGAAATGGTAAAGAAGGCGACACCTTCAAGTTCGCTCGGGCTTGCTTGAAGGTGTCGCTGAGTCTGCCAGGGTTTTACCACTCCCCTTGGCTGATTTATTAATTATGCAGTTTCAATCTGCACAATTTGGCCTTCTGTGTCACCGCTAATGTCAAAGCTCCAAGGGGCTTCATCACCAGGTGCATACACAAAGCTGCCATTCACTGTCCACTGCTCCAGAACTGCCAAATGTGCAGTCAACTTGGTGACAAAGTAGGTGCTGCCCAGTGCATCTGTTGCCTTAATGTAGGCCTGACCCTCTTCAGGTGTTGCATCTGCAACCAGGGTCACAACACTTTGTCCTTCAGTTGTGGCCATCAAGTATTCATTGGTGCTGGTCTGCTTGATGATGTCTGCATCCAGTGTCTCTGTGCCACCCACAACCCATGCATGAGCTAGGATCACGTTGGTGCCTGTGGTTGTGAGCACGGCTGTTCCGGTTGCATTAGTACCCCCTGTTCCACCAGTAAAGGTCACAGTAGGGACATCCACATATCCTGAACCTGAATCTGTCACAGTAAGAGCAGACACTTCCCATGTTACGTTAACAGTAGCACCTGATCCTCCGCTACCTGTACCATAAACCAAATCCAGGGCGAGAACAGAACTGCCTGATTTTGCGGGCAACACAGTATATTCGCCACGTGAGCTAGGGGATACAGTGAATGCTGAAAATCCTGTTATAGTGCCGCCAGCCCCAATACTTGCCACCCTAATTGCAGCTTGTGTGGTGTATGTGCCTGCCGCGGTAGCCCCGCCTATGGTGAGAATGTCACCCACTTCATAGTCTGCGCCACCCGCATTCACACTAACTGATCTCAGTCTCATGACTCTTGTGCTAGTGGGCGTTGCGCCTCCTGGCAACTCAGGTGCACTAAATGTCACAGTAGGCAGCACAGCGTAGTTGCCTCTGGTTCCGTCGGTCACGGTAACACTGGCCACACCTTCTCCATTTGATGAAGGTACTGGGTCAAAAAATCTCTTGTTTAATGGTCTTCCCATTTTATTGGTCTCCTTACGGCACGTTCTAGGTGCTACGGGGTGGGGTTCCCCATAAACTCACAACTGTTGTGAACATGCATATTTATGATGCGTGAGAATATACCCGCTTGAATGAATCAGATTTCACAGTTAATATCAGGGACTATCTGAGGATGCACACACATGGTTAAGAAGACTGAAGCCAAACGCACATACAAGCTGGATATTCAGACTGTGCTGGAAGCTGCTGACAAGGGCATGAAAGACTTTTATGCCAACTTGACAGAAGAAGAACAAAAGGCATTCACAGCCTTGATCACCATGAGATGGCAGAGTGCTCTGTCAGACAAAAGTGATCTCAAATATTATCAGCTGTTGGCCACAAATGATCTGGTCAACCTGGGCATGTGGAGTTTGGGCAAGCACCCTGAACTGCTCTGGAAGCTGTTGTGTGTGGCAGGCACAGGCAGGAAACAATATCACATGTGGGTGCCCATGAGCAAGAAGGAAACCACCACACCCAAGTGGGATGCATTCATCAGCACACATTGGCCCCATACAAATGATCAAGAGAGACTCATGCTCAAACAAATCAAGCCTCTCACAGAATGGATGGAGCTCATCCAGGATAGTGGTGCAGATGATCGAGTTCTCAAGGATGTTAAAAATGAAATCCAAAAGTTCCAAAAACGAGAAAGTGATTGATCTGAACCGGCCTCACACTTGTGACTTCTGTAAAAAGTCATTTGTGCATGAGAGAACACTTGTGGAACATGCATGTGAGCCCAAGCGCAGACATAGTCTCAGACAGACACCCAGAGTTCAACAAGCATTTGAAATCTATGCACAAGTATCACAACATCTGAACCCCAGTCGTAAAAATGTGGTGCCCACTTATCAAGAATTTGCACACAGTCACATGTGGCCTCAGTTGGTGAGATTTGTCACTTGGTGTGAAGAGCAGCTGGTGCAGGAGATCTCACAGTTTGTGAAGTGGCTCATGCAGCAGAATGTGAAACTGGATGCTTGGTGTGATGTGCGTCAATATGAACCATTCTTGAAATCTCTCTTGCTGTCGGAAAGTGCTGAACAAGCCTTGTGCAGAAGTTTGAAATTACTGAATGAATGGCACATAAACACACAGAAGCCTTTCACAGAATTCTTTGCACAAGTTAACACCAACCAGTGTGTTACCTGGATTGTGCAGGGCAGAATCAGTCCCTGGCTGCTATATAACTGTGTGAGCGCAGAGAAACTGTTTATGAGATGCACTCCAGAACAACTGATGCAGATAGCTCAACATGCACCCATCACCAACTGGAAGGTGAAGTTCTTGAGAATAGCATCAGAAGTGGAGCTCATCAAACTCACACTTGCAGAAGCAGGATTATGATAGGATACAGATTGATGGATCAATATGCTCAACAAGAAAATGATGTCATGCAGGTGCCCTCCCATGTGTTGGGACTACAAGCACAAGTGCTGCCTGAACTAGTGGAACTCAAATGGGATAATAAAATCTTGCGTGTGGCTAACCCTGAGTATGTGCGCAAGCTGGCACAATCTCATGAAATACAGCGTAATGAAATACAACAGATGAAAGAACGTCATCAACAACTGCAACAACAAGTTCAGCAGTTGCAAAGGGTGGTTCAACAACTCACAAACATGATGTCAGGATGATGGAATATGACCATACAATTGGGTGACATTGACATTGACACAAGTGATCGTGCTGCACTGTTGCAACATGTGCCTCATGTGTGTGCTGTGATTAACAGACAGGGTGAGATCATCAAACACAACACTGGTGTTTACTTTCATAACGTGCCTGTGAATCCTTTCAGCTCACATTGTTCAGTCACATACACTCAAGCCGAAGATCTGGGCTGTTACAAGATTGATGTGCTCAACAATTCCATTTATGATCAGGTGAGAGATGAGAATCACTTGCAGCAGCTGATGAGAACACCACCCATGTGGGAACTATTGCAACATGCAGAAGTGGTTTCACAGCTGGCTCACATCAACAACCATTATGGTCTGGTGTGCAAGCTGAAGCCACAATGTGTGCAGGATCTGGCCTGTGTGTTGGCTCTCATCAGGCCAGGTAAAAGGCATTTGGTCAATCGTTGTGCACAACAGGGATTTGCAAGCATTCAACCGGAAATCTGGCAGCAGGATGCCACTGGCTACACATTCAAGAAGAGTCACGCCATTTCATTAGCCTGGACCATTGTGGTGCAGCTCAATCTGTTAATTGAACAGTTGACATTATGATGCCCTATGTTAAAGTGAACATGTAATCAGAGGATGCATCATGCGCAAACAGATCAAATTTCAACATGTGGAAAACATGTTTGGTCACACCTATTCCTACCAGACACCTGACTCCTCCACAGTCACAGTGCTGGCTAACCATGAGCACAACTGGCGGCAGAATCAAAAGCGAGTCTCCCAGAACTACTTTTGGTTTAGAGCTCCTCGTATCTCTCAGGCTCAATTGGCCATCACCCTGCAAGATCTGTGTGATCTGACCGCCCCTTATGAACTCAAGGTATGGCAGTCAGACAAGGGGCTGGATGCCAGTCTCAAGATCACAGATGACATGGATGCTGCCTCCTGGGCTTGGAGTCACACAGAGATCTGGGCCAAGTGGTCAGCAGCTCAAGAGAAGGAGTTCATCCAAAGCCTCAAGCCTCGCAAGCTGAAGGTTCTCAAGGATGGCACTGTGAAAGTGAAAGTCACAGTGAGTGAGATTCAGGATCCATGAGATTGGGATCACCCTTAATGGCTGTGCATTCTGCACTAGCACAAGCTCTCATGAGGGATTTGCCTGACATCACATATGAGAATCGTGACTGGGCTGTGTGGCACAAACTCTCCAAACAGGAACAAACAGATGCCATTCGCACCAGAACTGAACCTCGTGTGATGCGCACTAGACGGCCACATGAAGATGATGTGGAAGTCATCATGTTCCCTCAGACCTGGGGCAGCACCGCTTTGGGTTATGGAGGCATGGGTGGTGCAGTCGTGACATCTGCCTACACAGTCATAGTGTCCAATGGGGATTGTCATTGTGTGTATTTTGGTCAAGGGGAACTGGCTTACATGATCAGATATTCAGACCTATCTGATCAGGGTAAGGAAAACTGGAGATCAGACTGCCGAAACCAAAACATCCAAGACAGGCAGACTGCTCACAGCAAGTATATCAGGAAGCAGGTGCACTCTTAACCAGCTGCACAGTTCTCTTTTTACTGCGTTTATTGATGAGTGCATCCAGGCTGGGCATAGGCCCTTGCACAATCTCAGCTTCCTTGGTGCTGAAGCTCTTGAGATATACTCCAAATGGTTTGAATCTGGCGCCCAGGAACACATTGATGGGGATTTGGCGATTGCTGCCCCACCAATATGTTTCTCCACATGAGATAAATTCCACTTTGAGGTCTGAGCTCCAGGAAGGCTCAATCACATACATGTGCACAAAGTTCTGATCAGAATTCTGCACAATGCCCACGTAGTCACGGCCCAAGTATTTGATGTGTGTGAGAAAGGGCCATCTCACCCACATGTTGTTGTCTTTCTGCATGATTGTGCACCTATTTAATCTCACCTAAATATCCCATGAGAAATATTATGGTGCCGTCATGAGTGTGGTCTACCTTTACCACTACAAGTTACCTGTGCAATTGAGTCAGACTGATCATGGGGCACCCAACCTGAGCAGGCCCATGTATAATTATCACATCAAACTCTACAAGAACAATCACAACCGTGTGGACTTTGTGATCAGAAACAATGACAAGAAGCCTGTGAGGCTGTTGGATTGTGTGGTGAGTGTGACCATACAACATGTGGAGAGTGGGCAGACCTACCTGCAAAAGCAAGCTGTGGTGACAGATGAAATCAAAGGCAGAGCTCAACTATATGTGAGTCCCACAGAGTGTGGTGGTTGGCCTGTGGGTGGCTATAAATTCACAGTGCAATTGCGTAAACCTGGTTTCCAGGATGAATACCTGTTTGTGGATGTGAACAATCAGGTGCAAGGGGAATTTGAACTGCTGGAAACTTTGGGTTCAGAACTTATCCCAGCTCAGGAAATCACATCAGATCAATTCACACCTGTGATCATAGACTGGGACACTCAGCGTCAAGTTTACAGATCTGGTGCGTTACCTGCACGCAACCAGGTGGGCCAACATTCAGGATTTCACACATGTGTGGTTTACACAGACTCATGGAGAGGCACATTTAGTGTGGAAGCCAGTTTGCAGAATTTGGCACCCACAGATGATTCATGGTTTCCGGTGCCCTTGTTGGGATTGGCCAGTTACGCATTCACCACGCAAACTCCATCAGTCATGCCCTTCAACTTTGGCCTGAATGCTCGCTGGATCAGATTCACATATGAGCCTCATGTGGATAATCTGGGACAATTTGTGAAGGTGCTCTATAAAATCAGTTGATTCCATGCTATACTGATTGCATGCAAGAATTACAACAACTGATTCTGGATCATCTGCCCAACAAGAAAAAGGTGACTTCCAAAGGCTGGATCTGGTTCAATGCCCCCTGTTGTGTGCACAGGGGACACAAAGCAGACAATCGCCAACGTGGCAATTTGTGGTTTGGTACAGATGCCACAGTGGGATATCATTGTTTCAACTGTGGCTACAAGTGGCGCTTTAATGGAGAACGACTGAGTGATGCAGCACAAGACTGGATCACATGGTTGGGCGTGGATGCAGAACAAACCAGACAGCTCAAGATGCACTTATTGCAACAGCAATTACAAGGTGCAGACACACCCAACACATTTGTGAGATCACCAGTGGCTGTGCATCAGGTCACACCCATGCCTCCCCAAGCAGCCCCATTTCATGTGTGGGCGCATGACCCTGACCCTCCTGAGAAATTTCTACAAGCTTGTGCATATGTGCAACACAGGCACATGCAGGATTGGGAATCATATGACTACTACTGGAGTCCAGACACCACACATGACATGTGTGATCGTGTGATCCTGCCCTTTTATGATCAGGGCGAAATAGTGGGATGGTGTGGCAGACTGTGTGTGACTGCCAAGCCCAAACAACCCAAATATTTCAACTCAGACATTCCTCCAGGTTATTTGTTCAATCAGGATCAGCTCAAAAAGAATCGCAAACATGTGATCATTTGTGAAGGTCCCTTTGATGCTATTGCATGTCAGGGTGTGGCTGTCATGAGCAGTCAGATGAGCGATCTGCAAATCAAACGCATTCTGGATCATGATCAACTGCCCATTGTGCTGCCTGACCGTCAAGATCGTAATCAGCAAATGATTGATCAGGCACTGGCATTTGGTTGGGCAGTCAGCTTTCCTGATTGGGATGCAGACATAAAAGATGCAGCAGATGCTCGAGTTCGCTATGGTGGCATCTACACAATAACAAGTGTGTTACAAGCTGCCACCACAGATGCCATTTCAATTGGCATCAAACGTAAATGGATTAGAGGATTCTGAATCACATGGATGTGAGAGATTATAGTGAAGATGTGCAACGCCTGTTGATCAGCGTGCTGCTGAGTGATGAAGAAATATTCAGCAGGTGTTCCAACATTCTGAATGTGAAATACTTTGTGAATCGTTTGCGACCAGCTGTGAAATTCCTCATGTCATTTGCAAATGAGTATCGCACACTGCCCACACATGAACAGATGCGTGCACAGTTTGGTCTGGAATTTGATCGCATGGAAAAAATGGCTCCTGCATTGCAGCAGGCCTTCCTGGACCAGATTGAAGAGTTCTGTAAGAATCGTGCACTGGCAGATGCTGTGCTGAGTGCTCCTGATCTGATTGCCAAGGGAGCATATGGTGAAGTGGAGAAAAAGGTGCGTGAAGCCATTCTGGTGGGACTCAATTCCAACATTGGCATCAGATATTATGATGATCCCAGAGCACGTCTCATGAAGATCAAACAGGGTAATGGGCAGATCAGCAGCACCTGGAAAACTGTGGACACCAAACTGTATGGTGGTGTGAACAGAAAAGAGCTCACAATCTGGTGTGCAGGATCAGGTGGTGGTAAAAGCTTGACCATGCAGAACCAAGCTGTGAACATGAGCAAGGCAGGTCTGAGTGTGGTCTACATCAGCCTGGAACTTTCAGAAGAAATGATCAGCATGCGACTGGACAGCATGGTGTCAGGTGTGAGCAGCAAAGAAATCTTCCAGAGACTGGATGATGTGGAAATCAAGGTGTTGCAGGCAGGCAAGAGGGCAGCAGATCTGCATGTGAAACAGATGCCACAGGGCACCACAACAAATGACCTGAGAGCATATTTGAAAAACTATGAGATTGAAACAGGCAGGCCTTGTGATGTGCTCATGGTGGATTATCTGGATCTCATGTTTCCCAACAACAAGAAGATTGATGTGAGCAATCTGTTCGTCAAGGACAAGTTCATCACAGAAGAGCTGCGAGGCTTGTGTGTGGAGAAAAACATGGTGGGCATCACAGCCAGTCAGTTGGGACGTAGCTCAGTAAATGAAATGGAAATGGACCACAGTCACATCTCAGGTGGCATCAGCAAGATTCAGACTGCAGACAATGTGATCGCCATCTTGGCCACACCAGCCATGAAGGAACGTGGTCAGTATCAGTTTCAGTTTCTCAAGACACGTTCCAGTTCAGGTGTGGGTAGCAAGGTGACCATGGGCTTTGACACAGAAACTTTGAGGATATATGATCTGGAAGAAGATGCTGTGCAGCCTGTGAAGACTGCGGCTGACATGATGGCTGATTTGCGCAGGAAAAACAGTAACCCCACAGGTGCAGGTGCTCCACCCACAGACAGAAAACCGGATCCTGGTGGTCAGGATCCGGTGCGTGGTATGGCCACTCTCAAGGAGTTGACCAGTTTGATCAGGCGATGATCAAACTAGTGTGTTAGTGTTTAAACATTGTGTCTGCAGGGTGTGGACTTCTGTCTGTGGACACTTTTACTTGGGTCTTCTTAAATCCATCTGGGTTTTTAGGATTTACCACAGTGAGCACCTTACCCATGATGTTGGGGTTATTAATATCCACATTGGCATCTTCCAGTGAGTATTTTCCACTTGCGATCACCTTGCGTAGTTTACTGATACCCATGTTATGAACCTTACCACCACCATCAGCTTCCATCACAGGCTCTGCCTTGGCACTCACTCTCTTGAGTGCCTGCATGGCCTTCTGTGTGTCTTCTGCCTCAGCAGCCAGCAGACGAACAAAGGCTTCTGCCAGTTCGGTCATTTCTGCACGTGTCAGCTTGTCAACATCTCCAGCACGTATCTTGTTCATGGAGCGAGTGAATGTCTGCAAGTTGTTCACTCCCAGCAGTTCTGCCAACTGCTTGGCATTCAGGCTGCCTTCTAGACCAGTGTCAGGAAGAGGAGTGTGAGCCAGCTCTTCCAATCTGCGGGTCAGGCTTCTCATTTGTTCAGCCAAATATTCAGTCATGTGTTCACCTTAAATTTGTGTGATTGTCATATTTAACCAGATTGTGATTTGGTGCAGATTCTCTATAAATAATCCAAACTGAGCAGGATGCGTGAGTTGAAGAACGCTAAGAGTATAATTGACGAGCTGGGCCATCTGGTACCAGTCAAAAACAAACACACAGTTGTGGAAGCTCGTGCCACTCACGTGATCACAAGTGCCATCAATCTGATTGAAACCCTCAAAGTCATGTATCCTGAAGCAGAAGCACAGGACCTCACAAAAAGGCTGGTGAGAGCCATTCTGCAAGAGGACCCTGCCAAGTTTCATCGTAAATTGAATCAAATCAAAAAGGGAACTTCACCGCATGGCTAATTCAGATGCAGAATTAATGCGCAAGCTGCTGGACAACATGCATGTGCAGCCTGCCACACAAGATCTAGATGAGAATATGATCACTCGCGGTCTCAGCAAGTTGACCATGAAGACCGCCAACTGGCTGAGTAAAAAGTTTGGCAACATTGGCTTGGATTGGCGCAGTTTGAGTCAGTATCAGACTCCTGCCACAATCAAAATGTTTCAGACCTGGATGCGTCAATACAGACAGACCTATGAGAATGTGACCTGGAACACACTGAATGATTTCTTTGTGCGCAACAGCCAGTTGCGTAACATCAAGTTCACAGATGAGATCACAGGCAGAACACTCACCAAGGCAGAACTGGCAGATGTGTTTGCAGATGATCGTCAAGTGTTGAGTAAGATTATTGGTCCCAAATATGTGGCACTGCTGCCTAGGACTGCTGCTGAATTTAATACAAAAGTAACTGCCAAAGAGTTGATTGGTGGTGGCGATGCAGATGCTGCATATGCTGTGGTGGTGGCAGTTGTGGAAGCTGCGCTGGTGCACATGTTCATGTTGGCGCAACCTGAAGCTGATGCTGCTGGTGCTCCAGGAAGTGCTACAGGCACACCAACCCCTACTCCAACCCCTACCCCTACTCCAACCCCTACACCAGCTGGGGGCTTAACAGCTGATCAGATTGACCTTTTGAGAAGATTGTTGGGAATCACACCATGAACGCAATCACATTTAACCGCACTCAGAACAATTTTAAGGACACACTATTTGAAAGTGTCAGTTTTCAACCATGGACACTGGAATACAAGATGGTGTTCACGGAAACCAGACTCATGCTGGAAGAAATCCTAACAGAACTCCAAGCTTGGCACAAAGCCACTCGCAGACTGTTTGAGGCTGATGCAGAAAGCACAGCACAAGTGCTGGCTAGATTTGAAAAACTGGGGCATTTAAGTCCTGAACACATGGACAAATTGGCAGCTCATGTGGCAAAGCCTGCAGATGCGCCACCTCCTGGCTTGTTGAACAAGGTGTTGAACACATTTAAAAAGGGTCTGGACAGGCTGAGCAAGGTTACAACCTATCCTCCAGTTGATGATGCCATCCAGGCCACTATACGCAGAATCAACACAAAAAGTGAAGATAGTCCCTTCAAAGAATACATTAAAAAGTTTCTGCGTGTGCTACTAAAAATTTCACAAAAAGGTGGTTGGGTTGCAAGCTTGGTGCTGTTGGCAATGGGTATTGCACAAGCATTCTTAAGCCTACCCTTTCTGGGCACAAGCGTGTTTGTGTTTGCTATTGTGGCAGCCATCATGCGAGTGGTGGCAGATCTGGTTAACGGAAAGAGCATTACCTATGCATTGGGTAAGGCAGCAGCACTATATGGAGCAGGCTACGGTGCTGTAGAGTTGTTTAAGACAGTTATGCCATTGTTAAGTGCTGCAGAAGCTGCTACTCCCCCAGACACTTTGGGAGGTGATACTCCGCAATCCCCTGTGAGAGGAGCTGATGGTCCAGACGCAGGTGGCGCAAGATCAGGTGCCGCTGTATCAGGTGCTGATGGTCCAGACGCAGGTGGCGCAAGATCAGGTGCCGCTGTATCAGGTGCTGATGGTCCAGACGCAGGCGGCGGAGCACCCACAGGTTTATATAGAGTTCGTTCCGGTGACACATTGGGTGCAATAGCTCAAGCTAAAAACGTTACAGTGCAAGACCTGTTTAATGCTAACAGGGATATCATCCGTAATCCCAGTGACCCTAATGTGCTTCGCACAACAATGACACTCAAAATACCACCAGCCACTATTAATCCTGCTAACCCCACAAGTATTTGGGCTGGCTGGACAGGGAGATAATATATCATGAATAACGCATGGATAAAAAAATTAGCAGAAATTAACAAGAGAACAGGCGTAGAGCCAGGTTCACCTGTGCCTGTCAAAAACATCTTGCAAGCGTTTAAAGATGCCGGTGTGAGTGAGGATGAACAAGCTAAAATACTTGCAGGTTTCATGGCAACTGTGGATGTTAAACCCGCAGATGCTGCCACACCTGCTGAACCTGCTGCTGCGCCTGCCACCACTTTAACTATGGCAGAAATCTTGCAGTTGATTCAGGATCCCACCAAGCATGCAGATCTTGTAGCAAAATGGAAAAAGCTTTCTCCTGAACAACAGGCTGAGCTTAAAGCGCAGATTGATGCTCTTAAGCCTGCGGATGCAAAAAAGGCCGCACCGTCAGCAGGGGCTGCTGTTCAAGCTATCAGCAAGTATATGAACAACTGGGCCACGGCTATTAAAGCTGAGACAGATAAAAATAAGAAAATCCAATTGGCAAAGGAAGTTGTTAACTTCTTGGCTGACAGAAAAGACACTCCTGAAGCACAAAGCGCAGTGCCTGCAGCTATTGCCATCCTAAAAAGATCCAACATGGGTCCTATTCAAGCAAAGCTAATAAGTTCACTAAAGTCAGGACTCACCATGGAAGAGTCCATGCAATTAATGGAACGCATCTTGTTAGAGTGTGATTTAACATGGAGTGATTTGGCTGTGCAGGTTGTGATTAATGAACATGCAAACCAGATTGAAGTTTATGACATTATGTATCAGATAAAGCAATCACTGAGACTCACATAATGCAGATAATTGAAAGCAGACTGCTGCCCAACTTGAGTCGCATGAGCAGATATTCCGCCAGGGATGTGGCTGATTTAGCATTCTGCTACATGTTGGCCTTGCACATGTGCAGGCAGGAGTTTGAAACTGCACCTTGGGTGAGGTCATATGCTCATCTCACCCAGGATGCACAAGGATTCACAAACACCAACCTGAACAAGACTGATCTGCACCAGTTTCTGAATGTGTTGATTGCACAGCCACACAAATGGCTCAGTTACATGAAAGATTCTGATGCCAGTAAACTGTTGTTGCATGAAATACATGTGCAGTCTGATGTGGTGAACAGGTTCCTGAAAAATTTACACAGCATGAACTACGATGCTGAACTGAGCGGCAGATTGTTATTGCAAATGGAACGTGACTTGAAAATCACCACCAGCAACTACAAGAGCATGAGACGCATCATGTCAGATTGGCATCTGCCTCATGTGGACACAGAGGCCAAACGCTTGGTGATGACCCGACTGTTGCAGGCATTACGAGCCAAGGCACAGACTGGTGATGTGATATCCAAACTGGAACGATTGAGCAGGGAACGCAGATGGGAAATTCATCATGCATGTGATCCCGAAACTGGCCGCAATTGTGATGTGCCTGTGTCAACATCACAGCCTGTGAAACGCCCCAGCCTGCTCAAGCAGATGGCAGTGGGAGCAGGTTTGGGTGTGGGTGCATATCTGTTAGGTAAGGCCATATTTGGTGGTAACAAATGAAAATAAAAGATCTCATGGAAAATGGCACATCAGGTGGCACCAGTTCAGGTTCCATAGCCAGTGTGGCTAATCCTTTTGGTATCATGATGCGCAGACCCAGCTTGTTTGGTTATGTGAAGTCCACAAAGAAGACCACATCAAAACCAGGGAAAAACAAACAGTCTCATAAATAGTTGTGCAATCATGCACTCTTTTTAAGGAGATAAACTTATGGCCTACGGTCAAACAGATGTTAATGCAGGCGCTCGCGGTGGCGAGTTCCTCACAGGCAGCTTAAACTTCTACCAAATCGTCACAGTGGTTCCTTGCTACCCCACAAATGTGAAGACACCATATCAAACAGCCATCAAGGCTCGTAACTGGACCAGCCTACTCTCAGGCAGCCGCACTATTATCGTCAAGGATGGTAACGGTGCTGACGTTACATACGCAACAGAAGCCGAATACACAAGCGCATACAACAAGCAGAAGAACCTGGACACCTTGTTGTCTGTGTTTGCAACTCGTGCAAATCCAGTAGTTGTGAGCGTGAGTTCAGCAGCTATTGCTGATGGAAACGGCGCCACAATCCTGGCTGATGGTGTGAATGCAGTTGATTTCGGCAGCACATACAACGGTGGTCGCCAAGGTTACTACATCAACATTGCCACAGAGCGTAACCCAGCTTGGTTGGTTGACGAAACCACAGTGGAAAGCAACACAAACGGTTATCAGTTGATGGCAGCATTGAATGGTGCACCAGCTCTAAGCACAACCGCTACAACACCTGCTGGTCCACAAGATGCAACTGCTGCGGCTCAGACTGTAGCTACAGGCGCATTTGTGGTTTCCGATAGCAGCAATGACCGCAACATCATTGCCAAGCTCCGCAACGAGCTGTAATCCTTTATCAGGATACCATGCACAAAAGGCGCAGCAATGCGCCTTTTGTCATCTGTGCCATCTGACCAATTTAACCTAAATATACTCATGAAACTGGAACACATGCAAGCTGGCACCCGCAGGATTCAATTTGTGCGTATCAAGGGCGAATTGAAAACCAGATCAGTGCCCATCACACGACCCGCGGAACCCATTAATCA
>JACCDW010398127.1_pt1 | contig 14911 bp, 11 predicted proteins | sample 7449781 | NCBI WGS metagenome assembly JACCDW01 (sample SAMN15323449, study PRJNA562643) | freshwater metagenome | isolation source: river surface water | place: USA:Blue River Watershed | collected 2017-08-18
ATCAGCATTTTAGCCATCGTGTAGAAATTAAACGTCACCACAATGATCGGCAACTGTTTGAGCGTACAGCGAACTTTATAATGCTACGGCAGTGGTGCTGGGATAACTTTGGCCCTAGTGTTGAAACCATGTACTGGGAACAGCTACAAGTTACAGATCAAGCACATTTAGCTAACGAAAAGTGGGCTTGGTATGTAAATACACACGATGGATACAGGACTTTCCTGTATTTTGCTGACGAAGCAGCACTATCCTTTTTCAAACTCAATTGGCCTGTGTTATATAAGCATTAAACTGATAAATAGTTGTAACAGGAGTAAGTTATGACTATATCAGTTAAAATGCTAAACGACAGTATTAAGAAGATCAGCGAAACAAATACGCTGCTCGACATGTTACTTGAGTTTGAGCATGTACTAGATAACCTAGAGCTTTATGCTTACAAAAATTGGATCAAGGGCGAGATACTTGAGGGTCCTACATTAGACCGTCACTGGGTCGGTGTAAAACTAATGTATCGCAGCAAGGATATGCCAGATCCAGATGGCGCTAAAAGAATTCTTGCTCGGGGCGGCCTTGTAAAGTATGTTAAAGAAACTTTACTTACTCCACGTAAAGTACGAACATTTGATGACGTTACTGTTGAAGTAACGCCCGATGGTCGTAATCGTTACAAAGCTAGAACAGACAGTCATCCTGTTTGGGTAGTTGAAATCAAACTACCAAGAAAATATGTAGATGAATTTTCAACTGATGTTGTTCAGGCAGATGAAGATGCATATGTTGATTTAGAATCGCTAAACAGCGAAAACGAAATCCAAGCCCAACAAGCGCCAATGGCACCTGTAACACCAGCTCTACCATCCGGGGGTAGCATTTAATGAGCCTACACGAAAACGATCTTAAAGATACAATTTTAAGTAAAATTAGTATTGACGAATTTGAACCCAAAACAGGAGACGCTAAAGACGTTTTAGTTATGGGTCTTTATGTAACTGAAGATTCAGTGGGACACGATCTTTATAAGTTTCTCAGCGGCTCAATCCAAGAAGTACGCGACATTGAAGTTTCACCAAATCCAAATGAAAATGGATTCTATATGGTATTCGTTGAAATGGATCGTAATGAAAAGGTGGTAGACTCAATAAAGTTCTTTATTAAGGAAACAGAGAGAGTAGCCGGTAAGTTAAACTGGAAGGCTAGGACTTATTTAAATGACGATTATCTACCTCTAAGTGAAGATGATATTTTTCAATACATTATTACCGATCCTGAAAAATATGTTACCCGAGAAGAATTTGAGGCAAATCGCGCACAAGAAGAAGCACAGCGAGTTGAAGAAGAGCGTATTGCTGCTGAAACACAGCTAGCTGAAAGTAATAGTCAAACAATCTTAGATTTCCTAAGACCCACAAACCTTTTACGAGCTGGTATAAATGATGGTAAATTACATATACAGGACGCTCGAAATACTCTAAGTTTAGAAATAGTTGATTTTGGCATCGGTAAAGAAATACTACAAAATTACGGCATAGCAGAAAGTGCTATTAAGTTTGATTTTGATCGTACACTATTTGACAAACTAAAAGGTATGTTGGGAGAAATGAAAGCATTGCCCATTGATCAGTATATTGTAATTTATAATCCAAGCGATCAAGGACAGGTGCTGCTAACAAAAACAACATAAAAGGAACACACATGTTCGGACTCATCCCGTTACCAGTTAAAATTTTTGCATTGATATTTCTAGTAGTAGGCGCAGCGGGTTGGGGCTATATGAAAGGCTCTGCTCAGGCAGAAATTGCTCTTGCTAACTATCAAGCAGCCGCAGAAAAACAAATTTCAGATCTAAAATCAGAAAATTCTAAAATCTCTGATAATGTAACCACCCAATTTGTGGATAGAACCAATACCATTAGAGAGAAAGAAATCATTTATAGAGATGCAACATCTACACTAGGTTCTAGTGTTCAAATGTCAAATGGCTGGATACATTTACATGATGCTGCTGCTAAACTAGCGAACCCAGACATGGCATTAGCATCAGATAAATCACCTTCAGGTGTTATGGATAACAGCGCATTGGCTGTGGTAATGGGTAACTATGCTATCTGTAAACAAAACTCAGAACAACTTGAATCCTTACAAAAATGGATCAGAGACAACAAAGCAGCGGTTGATGCTGCTAATGCTGCAAAGGGAGAAGGTAAGTGAAAAAGTTATTAGTTATCCCACTAATTTTAACACTTTCGGGTTGCGCTATGTTTACAAAAACCAAATTAGTGCCGCAAGCATACATGCCTGAGCCTCCAGAGATTCTAATGCGTAAGCCAAAAGATTTAAACACTATCAAGCAAGAAGAACCTACTGTTCCTGAAAGTCCAAAAAGTGAAGAGGATTACTAAGAAGCTGTACGCGATATTTTATGTCCTTGATAAATCAAATAACTCGTAAATGTAAAAATCTTAATTTTATGACACACGATCATGCAATGTATTTGCGTGATGTTATCTTGCAAAACGGTTTCAGTAGTTTATGTGAGTTAGGTTATTACCATGGTAAAAGCACTACCTACTTTGCAGCTATACTCAAAGAACAAGGCTTTGGAAAAATACATGCTTTTGATAGAGCAGAAATGAAGATAACACCAAACATAGATGAGTTGCTGGGTTTCTTTGATTTAGAAGATTTTGTAATAAAAGTTGTAGCTGAAAAAAGTTTAAATTGGGAACTTGGTAAATTGATAAAAGAACACCCGGAACCTATCTTTGATTTTTGCTACATAGATTGCGGACACGATTTTCATAATACAGCTCTCGCATTTACATTAATAGATTCCTTACTTAAACCTAACGGTATGATAATTTTTGACGATGCTACATGGACAGCTGAAAAAAGTCCAACATGTCGAGATGCTGGAGATTACAATTTAATCTATCCTTACATGTGCAATGAAGAATCTAAGTTGGCGCCAGTTGGATTCGTTTGTGATCATATAGTATCAAAATATAATTATGACGAATTGCCTAAAGTATTTGACTGGCGTATATTTGTCAAACGCATTTGATCGTTGACAATTATTCAACTTGACTGTATTATAGTATAATGGACTATTATGCAGCACTAGGCATTACAAAATCATCTTCTCCCGAAGAAATAAAGCAAGCCTATAGAAAATTAGCAATGAAACATCACCCCGACAAAGGGGGAGATGAAGCTGAGTTTAAAAAAATAAATGAAGCGTATGCAGTTTTAAGCGATCCGGAAAAGAAGTCTCAATATGACAACCCCTCACCACAATATGAAAAATGGACGCCGCCGGATTGGGCCGGTCATGATCCTTTCGCACAAGGAAGTCCATTCAACGAAATATTTGGGGATATTTTTGGTCGGCGACAGCAGGTTAAAAGAAACCCAGATGGTGTAACTGACATTAATATTAGTGTAGCTCAAGCCTACACTGGCGCAGAAGTTACATTGGATTTAGGCTATGTAAAGGATACACTTTCAATACCAGCTGGTGTAAGGGATGGTACTAAGTTCAGACTGCACGGTAAGGGTCCAGCTAGATTTAAGGATTTACCTCCCGGTGACTTGATCGTAAGACTCAACATCACTTATCCAAACAATTTAGGTAGAGAAAATGACGACTTGTTTATACGGGTCAACGTTGATGCACTAGATGCAATGCAGGGTACAGAAATTGATTATACCCATATCTCTGACAGACAAATAAAAGTAAAAATACCTGCAGGAGTTCAACCAGGTGCTAGACTAAGAATTCAGGGTTGGGGGATGCCTAATCCGCAGACAAGAAGGTATGGCGATTTATATGTTTTAGTTAGTATTTCAGTTACCAAACTAACAGATCCACAACACATTCAATGGTTAAATATTATTAAGGAAGAAGCGGGTAAAAATACCAATGAGTAAGAAAAATCAAGCAGTAGAAAAAATTTTTGTAGCAGCAGCTAACAATGCTAATAGTCTGGGTCACGAATATGTTTGCCTAGAGCATATTATGCTGTGCCTCCTAGATCATAAAGATATTATAAATCTTGCTACCGACCTAGAAGTTGACATTGATCAGATTAAAACTGACATTACTAACTATCTTAACGATTCAGAACTTAATGGTTTAACAACACCCAATGGCCAGAAAGGCCCGCCAAAGAAAACTCATACAGTTGATAGAGTTTTACAGCGTAGTCTAGCCCAAGTATTGTTTAATAGTAGGAATGAAGTTATTCCTTTAGATCTTCTATTGAGTATTCTTGCTGAAGAAACCTGTCACGCTAAGTATTTCTGCGAGATTAACGGTTTATCTCGAGCTGTAATTATTGAGCATATTGAAACTGTAAATCGCAGCGTTGAGAATGAAGAACAGCTAAAAGAATATACTGTAAACCTAAACAAAGAAGCAGAAAACAGCAAGATTGATCCGTTGATTGGTCGTCATGAAGAAGTAGAGGACCTAATACATATTCTTGCTCGCCGCAAAAAGAACAACTGTGTTCTAGTAGGTGAACCTGGAACAGGTAAGACTGCTATTGCAGAAGGTCTTGCTAAAAAGATCGTTGACGGCGAAGTACCAGAGATTCTCAAGAATAAGATTGTTTATAGTCTAGACATTGGTAAATTACTTGCTGGTACACGATACCGCGGTGACTTTGAAGAACGTATCAAGGGTGTGCTAGCTGTACTAGAGTCAAATCCAAATACAATTCTATTCATTGACGAAATTCATATGATTATGGGTGCTGGTTCAGGTGGGGGCAGCAGCGTTGACGTTGCTAACTTGATTAAGCCCGTATTAGGTAAAGGTCGTTTGCTTACTATTGGTGCAACTACTCCGGACGAATTTGCAGAAAGTTTTGAAAAGGATCGCGCATTGATGCGACGTTTTGCGAAACTAGATATCTATGAAACTAATGTATCAGATACAAAGCTCATTGTTAAAGGTCTAAAGGAATATTACGAAGACTTCCACAATGTTAAGTATGACGATGTTCTACTAGACAAGAGTGTTGAACTTACTGATCGATATGTGAAGACTCGATTCTTCCCAGACAAGGCGTTGGACATTGTCGATGCTGCTGGCGCTGCTGTAAAGTTACGCGGTGACACTGATGTGACTATGAAGGATATTGTTAGTGTAATCGCTAAGATCAGCAAGATTGGTGTAGATGTAGTTGACACAGAAAGCACAACAGGCTACAAGGATCTAGACGTTCGTATTAAAAACAAAGTATACGGACAAAACGATGCAGTTGATAAGATTGTTGAATCTATTCTTGTAAGTAAGAGCGGACTGCGGGAACCAAACAAGCCCATTGGTAGTTTCTTGTTTGTGGGGCCAACTGGTACAGGTAAGACCGAAACAGCACGAGCACTAGCAGCAGAGCTACAAGCAAAGCTAGTTAAATTTGATATGAGCGAGTATCAGGAACGTCACAGCGTTGCTAAATTAATTGGTGCACCTCCGGGATATGTTGGACATGCCGAAGGCAAAATGGGTCAAGGACAACTACTTGCTGCCGTTGAAGATAGTCCTAACTGTGTGCTACTATTAGACGAAGTTGAAAAGGCAGCGCCAGAAGTGCTACAAGTCCTTCTACAGGTTATGGATGACGGCCGCTTAACGGGCAGTACCGGTAAAACTGTAGACTTTACTAATGTTGTGCTAATTATGACTAGTAACCTGGGTGCTTCTGCTGCTGAAACACTAAAGATTGGTTTTGGTGATCAAAAGAAAACAGGTGAAATTGGTAAGGCTGTTGAGAAGTTCTTTACACCTGAGTTCCGCAATCGTTTAGATGGCGTTGTTCAGTTTAATAAACTTGAAAAGACACTAATGATTAAGATCGTTGAGCGTCTAGTGAAAGAGACTAATCAGCTACTAGCATCCAATGAGCGCGATATTAAAATTGAACTAACAGAAGCGGCAATCAAACAGCTAGCTGAAGAGGGCTACGAACCTAGTATGGGTGCAAGACCTTTAAAGCGAGTATTTGAAGAAAAGATTAAAAAGCCGCTAAGTAAAAAGGTATTGTTTGACAATATCAATAAAGGTACAGTTACAGTTGACTATGACTCGGAATTTAAATTTACATCCTAATGTTGAAATCTTAGGTGAAGAATCTAAGACTTTCAAAGTAATACCTAGCCATACAATATATTACAACACCTATACATATAAAATTGTATTTGATGCTAGTTTATACAAAGAAAATAGATCCGACCTAGATGCTTATTTTAAACTATTAGATGAATTGTACTCTGTTGTTAAAACTGATCTAGAATCAAAATGTTCATTTAGATCAACAAAAAATAACATACTAGAAATCCTCTGCTATCTTAGATCGTATGAGGATTACAAATTACTTTTAAACAAGTTTTCAAAGTTTGTAAAATATGTAACTGGTCCTATAAATGATGAACACTATAAATTATTGCGGGCCAGAGAGTATCATGTTGAGCCTAGATCATCATTTTGGTACAACAAATATGATGCAAAAGTCTACGCATTTATGCCCTACAGGTCAACTCTAAATCTGCAAAAATCAGAGCGTACTGCATTACATACAGAACTATTAACAGCACTAGCTGATAATATTCCAAAAGATGCACTAAAAATTATCAGCGAATGGCCTAGTAGGTATAGCGGCGTAGAATTTTATACTAAATTAGATGATTTTAACCAGTACTATCCATTTCTAAAAATGATGCACAACAACTGGATCTTTCGTATCACTAAATGTATACTCTATCAAAAGTGATAAATACTTGAAAGGACCAGGGGATTTTAAATGAGCATCAACCGTCGAAGTGTAACTATTTTGAGTGCTACAGGCACCGAAATGAACAAATACTCTACCGTAGTAAAAGGTGATAGTTATTACGGCTATACCGATGGTTTCCATACTATCCAAGTAATTTATAATCAATATGTAGGTCGTTTAAGACTGCAAGCCACACTATCTCTGGACCCAGGTGCCAGCGACTGGTTTGATCTTGTACCAACCGATACATTGGGTACATCGTTTAACGAGGGTGGATTCGTACAATTTAATGCTAACGATCCTGCTGAAGGCAGCGAAGCATATAGTTTTAGCGGAAACTTTACATTTATTAGAGTTTATATGGATCGTGAACATGTGGGTGATGGTACCACATACGATTCTTCCTACGGCCAAATTAGCAGAGTTATCCTATCAAGCTAAAGTGATAAATAGTTGTTAATAACAGCTTAGATATCACTGCTGGTAGGAACAACGATGGCTAATACATTAATTGAGTTAAACGATACCCCCTCTGATTATTCCGGCAAGGCGTTAACATTTCTTCGCGTTAATGCTAACGAAACCGGAATTTCCTTTGCCGACGCAGAACTTGACGATTTAAATGATGTTCAGACCAGTGGTGCATACTTGCCCAGTGGTGGACAGGCATTAATTTATAGTTCAGCAGCAGGCAAATGGCGTCCGGGTACTGTAGACGTTTACAGCGCAGGCAACGGTATTAGCAAAAGTGCGCTAACACTTAATGTAGTTGCTGGTGCTGGTGGTGGACTAACATCAAATTCAAATGGTGTTTATATTAGCGATATTGCTAACGTATCAGGCACTTGGGGGAATACTAGCTATATCCCAGTTATCACAGTAAACAGCAAGGGCCAAATTACCGGCATCACTCCTACACTAGTAACTGCCACTCAAGCCACAACAATTACTAATTCGTTTGTTGGTAATGTTAATGGTACATCAGGACAAATTAGTGTTATTGGCGGTAAAGGAAACAATTCAAATGCCACTCTTAATCTTGTTGCTACAGGCGTAACAGCAGGAACTTATGGTAGTGCTACCCACACTCCTAGAATCACAGTTGATACCTATGGCAGAATTCAGAACGTTGATACTGTTGAAATCTCAGGTGGTGGCGGAGGCAATGGATCGTCACTAGGTTTTGCTAATATTCTTGTTGCTGGTCAAACCACAGTTGGTGCTGATCGCTCAGAGGACAATCTTACTCTTGTTGCTGGACCAGGTATTACCATTACAACTCAAGCTAATGCTGACACTATTACTTTTTCAGCCGATACAGGAACTATTAATTTAGCTGATCTAAATGATGTTGACACAACTGGTATCACTAATGGTCAGGTATTAATTTGGAATAGCAGCACCAGCAAGTTTGAAGCTGGTAACATGACTGGTGGTGGTGGCGCTGGTAACAGTAATTTAAGTTTAACTGACTTTAGCGTAACCACTGCTACACCAAGCGGCAACGGTGCGTTAACCTATAACAATTCAACAGGTGTGTTCACATTTACACCTGCCAACCTCTCAGCAATTACACAAAGCCTAAGCTGGAATGCTTCAACATATGTACTTTCAATTAGCAGCGGTAATTCCGTTAACCTAAGTGTTCTAAAAGATTCCGATACTGATGCTCAAACATTGAGCTTAAACGGCAACATTATTACAATCAGTGGTAGCAATAGTTCCGTTAACCTAACATCAGCTTTGGGTAATGTTGCAGGCAATTATGGAAATTCAAATGTAGCGGCATATCTAACTGCTAACGGCTATGCTACCCAAACCTACGTCAACACAGCCAATACAAATATGAAGGCTTATGTTGATGCAGGATTAGCAAACGCATCTGGTAATTATGGAAATTCAAATGTTGCATCGTATCTAACTGTTAATAATTATGCAACACAATCATATGTAACCACACAAATTAATAACCTTACTGCTGGTGCGCCGTCAGCATTAGATACACTGGCTGAAATTGCAAATGCACTAAACAACAGCAATTCAACTCTTGCAACGGTAGCATTTACAGGCAATCACTCAAGTCTAACAAATAGACCCACAATGAGCCTCGCATCAAATACATATTTGTTATATGACGGCTCAAACGTTAACTTATCAAGTGTTATTGGACAGCAAGGTATTCAGGGTAATACTGGTGTAAGCGTATCATCAGGTTCTGTAGCTGCCAACGGTAATTTGATTCTAACATTAAGCGATGCTTCAACCGTTAATGTTGGCAACGTTCGAGGGGCAGATGGGGTATTTGTAAGCAACGCATCTATCTCAGCAAACAACTTAATTATCACATTAAGCAATTCAGCAATTATTGATGCAGGTAATGTACGTGGTCCAATTGGTCCACAAGGTCTAGCTGGCGACGGCAATGCAGGTGTAGCTAATGCTACTGTAGCAGGTAACAATGAACTTATTATTGGACTTGTTAATGGCACATATATTAACGCAGGTAATGTACGTGGTCCAATTGGTCCACAAGGTAATGCCGGTGTAGGTATTACTAGTGTAAGTTTAGTAAGCAGTAATTTAGTACTAAACTATAGTAATACATCAACTCAAGATGTTGGTAATATTCGAGGCCCACAAGGTAACGCAGGTGCTAACGGTGTTGATATTTCTAGTGCTACAGTTAATGTTGGTGGAAACTTAATCCTAACATTAAGCAATTCTGCAATTATTGATGCAGGTAATGTGCGTGGTGCTAATGGCGCTAATGGCATACTATTATCAAATCTAAGTGTTACAACAGCATCACCAAGTGGCAACGGCAGTTTAAGTTATAGTAATGTTACTGGCGTATTTACATTCACTCCTCCCGATCTAAGTTCCACAGGTGACATTACAGGTGTTACAGCAGGCACTGGACTGAGTGGCGGCGGCGCAAGCGGCACAGTAACACTAAGTTTAGGTACCAGTGGTGTAACAGCAGGCACATATGGTAATGCTACCACAATGCCTCAGTTTACAGTTGACACTTATGGTAGAATCACAGGCGTAAGCAATATAGCAATCAGCGCCGGTGGATCAGGAGACATTGAAGGTGTTACCGCAGGTAACGGTTTAATTGATGGCGGTACAACAGGTACAGTTACATTAAACGTTGGTGCCGGCGCTGGTATTACTGTTAACGCTGATAATGTTGCACTAACAAGCGGTGTAGTTACAACAGGTGCAAAAACATACGGTAGCGCAACGCTAATACCACAAATTACTGTTGACACATATGGTCGTGTAACAAGTGTAAGCAACGTTGCAGTAAGTGGCGGAGGTGGTGGCGGTAGTGGCGCTGTAATAGAAAGATTCAAACTTAACTATAGCACCACAGGTACGTTAGCAAGTACTTCTAACTTAACAGCAGGTATTGCATCAGTTACTATTGATAGTGCTAGTGGTGGTGAGTGTACTATTACGTTCTCTGGATATTACTACCCACCAGGCGGTATTATGCTGTATGGTTATGACAGAGCAAACAACAAATATCTAATTTCTAACTTAGAAACAACAATGGGCCAGAGAGAAATTCCAGGCGGTGGTACCGCTGGTTCTCCAACGGCATTTGATGGTGCGACCAGTAATACCGTTGTAAAACTAAAACTCAGAGAAGCTGAAACAGGAGCCAGTCGTTCATTTGGTACTACTACCCATGCATGGATCCAGTTTGTGATGTATGATTAAGGATTAACATGGCGTTAATTAACTATAAATCTAGCCAAATTAGATTAAACATTCCCAATAAAGTTCTGCCTGTAGCTGTATCAAGTATTTCAGGTGAAAGCTATTGGGATTATGCTAACGGAACGGGTGACCTTTGGTATTCGGGTGTAGGTACAAAGAAATATTATCGCTGGACGGTTACTTTTAGTGTAACTGCACAAAACCATGGTAGTCATTTAACTCGTGATGATTTCACTTACAATGGCTTAGATATTGTTGTAGGTGATTGGATTGCAGGCGCTACCAGCGGTCAATGTCTTAAGATTGTAAGTATTACATCAAAGACTGCAAATACAGTAACTTGTATTGTTGAAGATTGGTTGCGTTATAATACTTTTAAAAGTGCTACCGGTAATGGTATTTTTAATACCGGTTCGGCAGTAGTTTTTAGTCTAAACGAAAACGGTTTACCTCTACTTGATCCGTTGCCAGGTACTGTGAGCACAGACTTCTATCCAACTGTAATGAGTCGCTTTCAATATCTAAATCCACTATTAAATTATGTATTAGAAAAAGATAATCACGGGTTTAGCAAAGGTGATGTAGTTGCAGTAACAGCAAACGGTTTTGTTATAGCAAATACAACTACCATGGATAAGATGATTGGTACTGTTATTGAAACCGGGCCTGGACCAAACTTCTTTATGATATCCCCAAATAATCGTATCATTGACTTTGAACCTAGTATTCCTGGTAGTCAAGGCGATTACATTTATTTAGATACTGACGGCGATCTAACTGCCAGTGACACAACTGGAAAAATTGTTTTCTTAAAGATACAAGATGCTATTGCTACAGAAATTGCAGGCACAGTAAATAATCCAACCGTACCTGATGGTCACCAGATTGCACTGAACAGCGTCATAGTTACATTTGCAGGCACAGGCGGTGCCAATGCTAATCTTAATCAAATAGTATCAACCATTAACGCAAACACCAGTAATCACTATGTGGTTGCTTCTAGTGTACCAACCGCAACAACTATTTCTAGCGATGCAGACAATACAATTTATGGTTTGGTTGGCGGATTTGTGCCGTTTAGTGCATACATTAACAGCGGTAGTGGTAATACATTAGTTAACTTTACTACTGATACTGCCGGGCAAGTAGCGTTTGGTTTACCGGTAGCTATTTCGTCGGACATGGCAGCAGACATTAATGCAACAAACATAGCAAATCTAACTGCTACTGCAACATCAACAGTTTTAACACTAACAGAAGCAAATGGTAATGCTATCACTATTACAAATGGCAATGCAGATGCAAGCGGTTATTTCTTTGTAGGCGCGGGAAACGTTTCTGGTTTGCCTGCTTCAACTAGCGCAACAGGTGCAAGAAAACTAAATCTAACACGATCTGATGGTGGAGAAATTTTAATCTACGAAGGTACAGAATTTTTCCGTGTTGGAACTGGTGTAGCTAGTGGTCACAACGGTATGTATCCATTAGCTATGAATATCGAACGTGGCTTAAGAAGCGCAGGCACAACCGTTGTAGCAAACATTGCAGCCAGAGATGCGTTGAATCCACAGACTGGTGATCAAGCATATGTGTTAAATGCAGGCAATGGGGAATGGGGGCTGTATGTTTATAATAGCACTAGTTGGGTGCAGGTAGCCAATGCAGATAGTGCAACCACTGATGCTAAAACAATGACCACAACATTTACTATGCCGGCAGCTGGTTTTGGAAACAGCACAACCAACGTATTAGGCAATATTAGTCCGGGACGTAAGATTACAACTGTAAGTTTTGAAGTTCATTCAGCATTTAGTGGTTATACCGGTAATATTTTACCAAATATAGAAGTTGGTATACTAGGTCAAGCAGCACTTTTTGTATCAGCAACTACCAATGATTTAACTGAAACTACACAGTTTTTTGCAAATCCAGAATACGTTTATCCTGCATCAAACAGCCAAGATTTGCAGATTAGAGTACGCTGCAATCACTATCAATCTTCCGCAGGAAACGTAACAGTAAAGCTCACTTATGTCTAAAGATTGATAAATAAATGCAATAGCAACTTACTAAAAAGGTCTGGGAGAGTCACAAATGGCTGATATTAAGAATTTTGGTATCAAGGGTTTAGCAGCTGATGTCCAAATGGGCAAGAGCGGCGGGCGTTTAAAATACGACAGCGGTAGTGGACGTTTTGATTTTACACAATCAGATGGTTCTACACTAGAAGATATTCGTTTTGGTACCGTTACTTCTGGTACGTGGAACGGCACAGTAATTGGTACACAATATGGTGGTACCGGTGCTGATCATAGTAGCGCAAACGGTTTACTATTATTTAATGGCGGTGTATCAAGTGTTACAGCCGTTGATCTTGCTAATTCTACCTTTGTTAGTGGTATCCTCCCAATCACTAACGGTGGTACTGGCGCAAATAATAACGTTGACGCTAGAATTAATTTAGGCCTTGGTAATCTTGCTGTACAAAGCGACAACAACGTACTAATTGCAGGCGGCAATATTAATAACACCATTATTGGTGCATCAGGTGCTGCAAATATTACAGGTACATGGATTGAAGCAACTTCAGGATTTATTGGTAATATTACTGGTGGTGCGGCATTCCTAACCACAACAACTTATTTTAGTGCTTCTGGTGATGCTACAGCTAGTGCTGTTGCGTACCAAGGCAATGCTAACGTAGACCTATCACTAACATTAGCTAATAGCGGTGTTACAGCAGGTATATATGGTGGCACAACAGATATTCCAGTTCTTACAATTGACTCAAAGGGTCGAGTAACAGCAGCTAGCAATGTAAGCGTTTCAACTGTACTAGATATTGCAGGCGATAGCGGCACAGGTAACGTTGATCTTCTAAGTGGTACATTAACTGTAGCTGGCGGTGTTGGATTAACTTCATCAGTTAGCGGCAACACAATTACAGTTGACCTAGACAACACCGCAGTAACAGCAGGTGTATATGGCAGTTCAACAAATATTCCACAAATTACAGTTGATGCACAGGGTCGCATCACAAGCGCAAGTAATATTGCAGTAGCAACAAACTTCACAATTGCTGGCGACGCTGGCAATAGTGACGTAGTTGACGGCGGTGAAACACTAACAGTTTCAGGTGGTGTTGGGTTAACAACAACCATTGCCAACAACAGTATCACTGTTGACCTAGATAACACCGCAGTAACAGCAGGCGTGTATGGTAGCACATCAGAGATTCCAACATTTACAGTTGATGCACAAGGACGTATTACAGCGGCCAGCAATGTAAGCATTTCAACTAGCTTTGGTATTGCTGGTGACTCCGGCACAGATACCGTTAACGTTGGTGAAACACTAACTGTAAATGGTACAGCAGATGAAATTGAAACCAGCGTAACAAATAATACAATTACAGTTGGCTTAGTTAACAATCCAATCATCAGCGGCAACTTACATGCTAACGGCGATATTACAGCTGATGGTAGCATTCAAATTGATGGTAACTTGATTGTTGGTGGTAATGTTGTAACACTTAATGTATCAACACTTGAAGTAGACGACAACATGATCTACTTGAATGCCAATAGCAACGTTGCTAACCCAGACTTAGGTATTGTTGGTAATTATAACGATGGTACATATGCACATACCGGCGTATTCCGTGATGCAAGCGATGGTCGTTGGAAGTTCTTCCAAGGTTATGTTCCTGAACCAGATGCATGTGTTTATATTGATACCACAAACGTTACATTCCAATATGCAAACGTACAAGTAGATACACTATTTGGTAACGTTTCGGGTGGTGCTGCGTTCCTAACCACAACAACTTATTTTAGCGCATCAGGTGATGCAACAGCAAGTGCTGTAGCTTATCAGGGCAACGCTAACGTAGATTTGTCCCTAACACTAGCAAATACAGCAGTAAGTGCAGGTACATATGGCGATGCTACAAACATTCCTCAGTTTACTGTTGACTCAAAAGGACGTATTACCGCAGCAAGTAACATTGCAATTTCAACATCATTTGTTATTGCTGGTGATATAGGCGGTACTGATACAGTTAACGGCGGCGAAACATTAACTGTAGCTGGTGGTACAGGTTTAACAACAAGTATTGCTAATAACAGTATAACAGTTGACCTAGACAACACCGCAGTAACAGCAGGTGTTTACGGTAGTACTTCACAGATTCCAGTAATCACTGTTGATGCACAGGGACGTTTAACAGCAGCAAGTAATGCTAATATTGCAACAACACTAAATGTTGCAGGCGACAGCGGCACAGACGGCATTGATATGCTAACTGAAACACTAACCGTTGCAGGTGGTGTTGGTTTAACAACAACTGTAACAGCTAATACTGTAACAGTTGACCTAGACAACACCGCAGTAACAGCAGG
>JACCDW011869546.1_pt1 | contig 14911 bp, 13 predicted proteins | sample 7449781 | NCBI WGS metagenome assembly JACCDW01 (sample SAMN15323449, study PRJNA562643) | freshwater metagenome | isolation source: river surface water | place: USA:Blue River Watershed | collected 2017-08-18
ACCGCTGGCTAAGATTGCTCCAGCAGATTCCATACTAATACCTTGCTTTTTAGCAATAGATTTCTGGGCTGCTTTAAAGCCCATACCCTTTTTAGCCTTCATTAGTCTGCATCCGTTGTAACATATACGCCAGTCTTTCTAGCGATTTTTTCTTTAATCTGTCTACGATTAGCAGGGGTTACTTTGCCCTGATTAATTAACTTTTCATACATAGCCTCAGCCTTGATAATTGCTCTATCTTCTTTTTTAGACTGTTGCTTGTTATATCTTGCTATAGCCTGGTCTGGCGATTTAGAAACTTTAGGCATAATTATTTCTTCTTCTTCTTAGCAGCCATTTTCTTTGCTGCCATCTTTTTCATACCCTTTTTCATTTCCATTCTTTTTTCAGCCTTAGATTCCATTTCTTCACCCTTTGCATAGGCTTTGGCTGCTTTCTTACCCTTGGCTGTGTATGGGAATTTCTTTCCGTTTACCATTGGCATTTTATGCTCCTAGTTCTTTCATTATCGCTGCGGATTTTTTGTTGATATGTTTGGCTGGTGCCATCTTGCCCGCGTCATACGGTTTACCAAGTACATCACTAGCCTTAATTGCCTCTTGGATTTTCTTCATAGAAGTTCCAGCGGGCTGAATGCCTTGCTTTCTTGCTTCTTTATAGGCATCCAATTCTTTATTAAACGCTTTATTAGGGATAGACCTACGGCTATCTGCGTCACCTGCATTCATCTGGATGGACAATCCCTTACACCCAAAGCATCCGTCCACTGGCTCTGGATGATGTTCCCAATGTTTCATAGCGCTGTAAAGTTATCCTCTGTGACTCCAACATTACCTGCTATTAGGGCTGCTTTAGTAGTATCATCTACTGTATGGTTATAACCACCACGGTAGACTTCTGCATAATCTAATAAATCTTCATCTTGTGGATATCTAATTTGTATATAGTCTCCGTCACTATCTTTAACAATAGTTATACCACGGTCTATTTTGTAAAAGTAAAATAATCTTCCACCACCAGCAGGACCTTCTAGTACTGTCGGTGTTTTAAATAGCCATTCAGTCATTAAGTCCTCCTAATGAACTCACCCCGAAGGGTAGACTTTTCTAATATGCCTACCCTGCAGAGTCAATCAACTAGAGAGCAGCGATTGAAGAACCAGTGTTGATTCGGTACAAAGCCTCATCGCGGTAAACTGCGAAGCCGAGTACGCCGTACCAGCCCATTGGGCGGAAGCGCATCAACTTATCAGTTACGTTACCGATGACAATGTGTGGTTCTTCAGCAACGGCTTCTGCCATTGCCTGTTGTCCACAAACGATTGTATCAAATGTACGGGTTACTGGAGTAACAGTTACAGTAGTTGTAGCAGAAACTGCACCAGTATTAGCAACGGTTAGTGTGATTGTTGTGGTATCGCCAGAAGTGGAGATAGCAGCAATCTTTGCACCTGAACCGAGGTTTGTAGCAGCAACCTTGTCGCCAACTTCTGCACGCTGTGCGATAACAGAAGATGAAGCAACTCCGATTGTAAATCCTGCAGATACACCTGCAACGGTTACAGCGGTTGTAGCAAGAGCGGTCTGGTCAGCGCCATCTTTAGCATTGTAAAGACGTGGTGATTCAACGAAGAACGCGCCTTCGTAATCTCCGATTTCGCCAGCCCAAATCTTGTCTACTGCTGGGTTTGATTGTGCGTGAACAAAGTTCCAGCCCAAGTTACCAGATTCTGCACGAAGGTCGTGAGAAACTTCTGGGTGGATACCTGTCCAGTATAGGGAACCACGACGATACTTAGCCTTGTTAGCACGTAACTTAGCGACAGCCTTGCGGATATCTGCTGAGTCAATTGTGTCAGAAGCGGTAAGTGTTGCGGTTGATGTACGGCTACCGCCGTATAGTACGTTTGAACCTGACTTCAAGGTTGTCATTGCAACTGCATCAATAGAGTCAGCAAGGTTGTATGCAATGATATTTGCAATTGCTGGGTCTACATCTGCAAGTGAGAACAACTCAAGAGCACGGGTTACTAGAACTGCATTTCCGTACTCGTTTAGAGTTACGGTTACAGTTGTAGGTGTTGATAGAGAAACTGCATCTGGGTCAGTTGTCTCTGTAAGAGTAGATGTTGCTTGGTCTAGGTCAACGTACTTCTGTAGAACTACGGTTTGACCTGGGATTGCCTGACGAGCAGGACGCTTATCTGCGACTGAACGAATGAGTGGTTCAGAGCGAAGCGCAAACTCTAGAAGACGGTCATACGCCTTCTGTACTAGACCAGCACCACCAACGGAACCTCCGAGCGATGTGCTCGCGGTTGACGTATATTGGTTAGCCATTTGTTGCGTCACCTCCAGTGACTATGAACGGATTAGGAATTGCGTAGTAAATGAATTAATTCATCCATTGAGCCTGCACTATCCATACGGGCTTCAATGTCTACGACTTTTTCTGGAGCAATACCGCCTTGGGTAAGCACATCTTGCTGGCGTAGTGCTGCAAGATTAGCCTGCTGTTCTTCTCTTTCAGCCTGTGGGTTATAGCCAATTAAATCTCCGTTATCACGGAGCCAAGAGTCAATAGACTCCTCTGTGGCTTCCTGCACATCTTTCAAGATAAGGCGAGCAGCCTTAGCGTTTACTCCCTTTTTTGCTAGGACTTCTTTGACAACATTTTCTTTCTTTTCCTTAAGGAATGTTTCTAATTGTTCAGAAAGTTCCTTGATACGCTTTTCATCAGCACGCTTGGCTTTTCTTAGTTTCTTAACTAAGTCATCACCAGTCAATTGCTGTTCAGGTGTATCTTGGTCATCGTCGTCTTCATCCCAGTAGTTGTTGCTCATAGCAACCACCCTTTCTATTTGTAGTTAGTCGCAAGCCACAGTTCTATCCAGGGGTAGATAGGCTGGCTCTTGCTACCAGTCTTGTACACCGCGTGGGGCTGGTCGGTCCACGTCGGGATTCTTAGAAGTTTCTTCCTGTTTGTGACATTAAGGAAGTTTTGCCAGTACCAGAAGAACCACTAAAAGCGGCTGCTTCACGTTCTGCTAGTTTCTGGCGCTTACGTTGTGCAGATGCCAAGGTATTAAATACTTCTTGTTCTGCTTCAGCCAATCCATAACCTTCAAGGACTGAACCATAAATCTGAGATAACTTATCAGCCGTAGGTAGGATATCCGCAATTGTGGAATAACCCTTCTGAGCCTGGGCTTTAGTAATACCTTGTGCTGCTAATTGTTCAGCAACTGCAACGCCAGGTTCAATACCTTGAAGTCTTGCTGCTGCACCAATCTCAGCACTAGCAACTTGACGTTCTATCTTGGCAAATTCTTTTTCTGGGTCTAATACATAACCAACTAAATCACCAGTTCCAATACCGTAGTATCTTGTTAATGTATTAAGGATTGCTGGGTCAGCATTCTGAACTCGCTGAACCGCTATCTCTACACGGCTAGATAACTCTGCTGCCGACACATCATTAGCAATAAACTGGGTTACATATTCATCATTATCAAACTGACGTAGACCATATGCTCGCAGGATTTGACGATACTTATCTTCAAGACCTAGGTATTCTCCAGGGGCTAATACGCTAAGACCTTTCTTAATACGGTCTTGGTTAGCCCTAAATCTAGTTTTGTATTCTTCTGTTTCTTGTAGTTGTAATGCAATGGTATCTTCCGTAGCACCACTGATAGCCAGTTCTTTAATTTTAGGAACAAGAGTCTGTAGACCGTACTGAGCAAATCTTGCAGACAAAACATCAATAGCGCTTTGTGCTCTACGTTGTTCTGTAGCAGCAGCCTGAGTAGCGGTATCTATTTGGTTCTGTTGGTACTGTGCTTGCATTGCTGCAATCTGAGCCTGAAGGCTTTGTATTAAAGCAAGAAGTTCTGTATTGTCTTGTTCATATACAGCACCAGGAATAGAAATAGGTGTACTTAAATTTGCAATGGTTTCATTAATCTTTTTGTATGGGTCAAGAACTTCAGTTTGTTGTCTGGTTACAGATGCAGCAGTAGTGCCAAGTCCGCGTTCTGCTGATTCTCCGCCTCGTGCTTGTAGAGTCTTTGTAAGTTCTGGGGCTATTACATCTACTATGTTTTTTGCTGTTGGAACAAGACCAGCAAGTCTTTGTTCTTCACGTTCAGCAGCCCTAAGTTTTCTTTGACGATTGGCTTCGGCTGCTTGTGCTTCAGCAATTTCAGCAGCATTAGTAATTTTTTGTGCCATTAGTAAGCAAGACCCCAATTCTGCGCTACGGCTCTTGTTAGGCTATCAAAAGTAGCCTGAGCATTTTTTGTATATTCCCAACGACTATCACTTTTAGTGATTTTTTCTGCTTCCCATAATGGAACAATCTCTGGCTTTTTTGTTTCTGGGTTTACATAACCTGCAAGTTTTTTAAACATTGGGTCGTTATTTCCTATGGTGTCTACATCTAACTCAAGGGTATTGGCTACCATCTGGCGTAGGGCTGATGTCTGCATATTAAAAGTACGACCTGCTTTAATACCATCTGCATATGCAGGATAAGCAGATATAGCAAATCCCTGAATTTCATTCTTAATATCTTCTTCTGTTGTCATACCAGAGAACAAACCTTCTGATGCTTTTTGCCAGAAAGAATTAGGAATAATGTCATTGACACCTTGTTCATAGGCTATATCTTTTAATGAGCCAACTTTGCCAAGAACACTGCCACCAATAGTGCCTACTTTGCCAGAGTTTAGAACCTTCATATCTACCTGTAGGTCTGTGCTACCAGATAAATAGGATTGGTCTAACAAAGCCATAATGTCAGGTGTTGCTCTAACGCCTTTGCCTGCTAGACGGACAATCTGTGCCTGAACCCAAGCATCTTTTTCCTGAGCAAATACACCAGGTTGTGTTGCTTGTTTTGTCTGGCGGTCTTGTGCAGTAGTTGTTAAATTCTTATAGTAGTTAGAGTTATAGTAAGCAAGGCGTGCATCGCCATAGCGCTTCTGTGCAAATAAATCTCTAACCTTTTTTAGTTCTGGAAAGGCTTTAATCAATTCATCGGTAATACCTAAAGCAAGGGCTTCTGCTACTCCAGCATCATTGCCTGCACTATCAGGAAGATTATAACTATCTAGCGTGTCTTGTGATGGCACATCTACTCCATTCCTGCTAGGAAACTAAGAAAGTCAAGGTCAACTCTTGTCTTCTCATCTGCTGCAAATTCTGTCTTACGATTAGCCTGAATCTCAGCAGCAAGTCTTGTTGGTGAAAATCCAGCACCACTGGTTACTTCATACTCGCCAGCCTTGTTTTTACGAGACTTAGTTAAAGTACCCTTTTCAATCTGCTTCATATACTTATCAGTATCTCGCTCAATAATATCTTCAGAAGGTAGATTTGCATTAGGGCTATCTAGATAGGCATCAATAACCATCTGACGTACTACATCACGGTCATACTTCTGGATATCTCTACGAGGTCCATCGCCCTCACCCATACCACCACGGCGCTCTGATACCCAACTATCAAAGGTTGGGAATTCAATCTTGCCTTCTGTTGTATAAGCATCTGCTACTTCAGTACTAAATTCTGTTGCTGCTACAAGAATTGCACCATTTAGAGCACTATTGTTCTTGCTAATATAATCTCTTTCAGAGATATCGCCCTTTTCATATAGGGCTTTACGTAGCGCTTCTTGGTCTTTATAAGAAGATTTAACCCTCTTAATAATATCTGTTCCGTTTAATACTTCAAAGTCACGACCATTAGGTTCAACAAACAAATACTTAATTGTTGTTTGACCAGTCTCAGGGTCCATTTCTTGTAGGACATAACGGTTATAATCACCTAGTGCTGTGGATAAATTACCACCAGGTCCTAGACGTTTAGCCAATGCAGCGCGGTCTAACTTTGTTTTGACTGTGGTTTTACGCAGTTCTGTAGAACCTCTACGGTCAGTTTCAGCCACGGCTATCCTCTCGGTGAAGCACTAGTTACGTCCCTAGTGTATTCGTTTAGTAAAGGTATAAAGATTAAACGGCTTGCTTCTTTAACTTCTGGGCTAACAGCAGCAAGGTCTCCGATTACTCCAAGGATTTCTTCCTTAAGTATTCTCTTTTGAGTAGTAAAGTCACGATTGTTTCTAGCATATTGGTTGCTATCTAACTGAATCATTCTTGCTACTTCTTTAGTAACAATCTGAAGTGTAGACCTAACCTCTGGAGATATAGGAGTTTTAGGACTGGTAATAGCAGCATTAAGGTCATTAAGTCTTGCAGTCAGTACGCCTCTATCTTCAGAAGAATTAAGAGCGCTTTCTAACAATGGGTTAGATTGACGAAGTAAACGACGTTGTGCTTCAGAACGATTAATAATCTGACTACGTTCAGAGTAATCAAATGCTTTACTTAATTGTTCTTTCTCTGCATCTCTAATAGCAAAGTACATCTGTTTATCTTCTGCTACTTGAATAGCCTTTAAGTAACTCTTAATATCGGTTCTATCTACATAGCCTGATGCTTCTAACCAAGCATAGATATCTGGGTTATATTCACCAACAGAAGGAGCAAAGATAAATGCTGTCTCGCCATAGGTATCAATAAATGGCTTATTGTTCTGTGCCCAGTTCTTTAGATTATCTGTCTTATTAAGGAAGACTCTCATCTTTTTATCAGTTCTAGGAACTGTATAGATAATCTTACCTGGGTTTTGTCCAATGAATGTAGCCACAGCCTGGTCGTAGACTGTTGTTGGGTCTTCAGCATTACGCTTAATACCCTCATAAATATCCCAGAAATCTGATACAGGGCTAGATATTCCAACTTCTTTTAGAAAGTCTGGAATACTTTCGCTTTCTTTTAATGTTGGGAAGCCTGGGCTTACAAAGTATCCAATAAAAGACTGCATATATGAAATGTTATTAGCAGCAATCTTTAGATTAGTTTGATATCTATCTGTTTCTTCAGGGGTAGCATTTGCTGGTAAACCATTACCAAATGCTTGTAGATAAGCCATTGCTTGAATAACCATATTTGCTTTATTACGATTAGCAAGCATCTGACCAGTAGGAGAATCTGCTGCTTCTGCTGGCATTGCTAGGTCAAGAGCAGATGTAGCCATCATAGGTAGCGCTGAACGAATAGCATCTACAAATTCTGTATTTTGACCAATATGCCCCATAGCAAATCTGTCTAATACATCGGCTACTTTACTTGTCCAAGGATATAACTTATCTCTAAACGGAGTAAGTGGTAGTTCTCTTAAATAAGCCTTAACTGATTGAATAGCCAAACCAGCCATAGGTCCAGCAAATGCTGGAGCACCTGCATCAGGAGCAAAGGATGGGTTAATCAATCTAAACTTAATAGCAAAGTTAGTTGAGTTAGGTACTTTAAAAGTATCATCGCCTGACAACTGACGAACAATTGGCTGAATAAGACTATTGATTACCATATCAGTTGGGAAGATGATGTAGTCATCACCCTTCTCATCTGTATAAATGCTGCCAGTGTTCTGCAATCCCATACTAATAGCACGCAATCTATACATAGCGCGTAGCGTTTGTTTAGTGTAAGAGCGGAATATACGGCGTTGGAAGTCTTCAGTTGCGCGGTAGAAACGACCTAGATGTCTAATAGATAGTGCAAAGTTAGACCTAACATTAGGGTTATCTACATACTCAAGAACAGTATTAACAGCCTGATTGGTTACAATTTCAACAGATTGTTTCTCTGCTAAGTCTTGTGCAAACTCACGAATCTTGTCATCACTCCACTGTGGGTGAGTTTCTTTAATAGATTTGAAGTGACGTTCAAACATCATCTTCTCAAAAGGCTTAATCTTTCTAAAGCCCATATCCATTGCAGAAAGTAATAGTGGTTGACGCAAGAAACCTGTAACTTGCTTGTCCATTAACTCAAGCAACTGACCAGGGCTTAGGTTTTCTAACCAGCCTTTAATGCCAGTAATATTTTCTAGGTTCTTTAGGTCAATATCTTCGCCCATTGATACTAGACGTGTATTGATTTCGCCAGTAACTGGACGATATCCATCAGTTAATGTCTGGAATTCATCAAACTTTAGTGAAGTAACCGCTCTTGACCAAGACCCAGCCTGTGGCATACCAGTCTTTGGTGATATTTTAACAATGTTATCGTGGCGTTGCTTAATAAAGTCAAATAGTTTTTGGTTATAACCAGTCTCGCTGCCGTGGAAAGCAATACGGCTATCCATCAACATAGTGTCAATCAGAGTTTCTGCTATCTGAGCATCTGACATACCTTGTTGACGTAGGTAAACTGTCTGACCATAAGGCTCTAAGAAGGCTTTTAGTACTTTTTCATTTTCAACTTCAACATATTTGTTGACTTGATAGTACCGAACACCAGCCTGCTCAAGCAATTCTTGCTTTGCAACCTGAAAATCTAGTGGTGTCTTAAGGGCATTGTTCTTAAAGAAGACACTAACTGGGGTTAGATAACGACCAGGTGTAATCTTTTGGTCATTAAATCCAAATCTAATTGGGAAGTTGTCCCACATAATTGTGGTAACTTCTTTATCTGTCAACTTAGATACAGGTAAATCTCTGTATTCTTTTAGTTTCTTAAGACCCATCTGCTCAAGGGCTAAGTTAATGTTATCAGTACTGATTACAGTATCTAAATAGTCACGGTTTATGCGGCTAGATAAAGTATGACGAGCACCCATAGATGCAACTAGTGAATCACCAAATGAGTTAGAGTGACGGGCTACCTTCTTTAGGTTTTCCCAAGACTCTGTATTCTTAGTTTTATATAAATCCTCAATACGTTCTACAAACATATCTTGGATTTGTGACCTAGAAATCTCTGACATAGGAACTGGATGTCCTAGTTTGTCTTCTAACTTCAACTGAAGTTCACGAACAGCCAATTGACGTTCTTCAGGAGTATAAACTTTACGTGGGTCTATTGGCTTGCCATTTACCTTGACACCCAATTTATTGGCAAGATAGTAAAAACTACCCTTATACATACCAATACCACCGCTAGAACCAGTTAGTGCGGTTTGTGCAGGTATTGCTGAACCAGTCTTGGCTTTTGCCCAACCATTTAACATTTCTGTTGGGTGGACCATATAGGCAAAGAAACTTTCATCCACATTGGTACGCATACCTAGACGTGGGAACAGTGTGTATCCAGCCCAGAAGTTATTCCACTTGGCTACTAAAGAGTTTCTAGTTAAACCATTAAACATCAAAAGAACTGAACGAGCCTTAGAGTTAGAATCGGCAGTCTTTTGTAGTGTTCCTTTAGTTGATAGTTGATACAACTCATCAAATGGTAGTGGAGCAATACCACCTCTTAACTGAGATGGATGGATAGCGCCACGGCTTACTAAATATGGGATGTCATTATCAAACTGAACAGCACCCTTACTCATAACTTCAGCAAACTCAGGGGTAATAGGAGTTCTACTTAAAACACCAAGTGATGTCTCATTATAAGTCTTATTAAGAACATTCAAGATATCATCATTACTGATACCAAGTTTCTTCATATATGCATATTGAGCATTACGAATAACTGTTAACTGAATATCTTGTGGCTGGTCTAATAAAGTAAGAGTTAGTGCTTCTGCAGTATCTCTTGGCAAGATAGAAGATAAGGTGCTGCGAATAGAGTTAGCAGTCTTCTCAGCATCTTCACCCCAAAGAATAGGACCAGGGCTACGGGTTGCTGCTCTACCTAAATCAAAAGCAATCCTTCTTGCGCCTTTGATGCTCTCATTGATAGCAAAGATGTCATCAATCTGTGGGTTAAGAAGTTCACCCTCTTTTTGCCCAACTCTTGTAAGAACATCTAGCGCATCTAATCGTTGTACTTCAGCCTGAGCAATTTCACCAGGAGCAGTTTTACGATTAAAGAAATCAAATGCAGTTCTGGAAACAGCAGAGGTTAGTAATCTGCTACGACGAGCATAAGGGATTGTATTTCTATTAAATGAAATACCATCAACGTTACCATTTAGAATAGCAAAAGTATCATCTACCTCTGTAAAGAACTTCTGAGCAGAGGCAGCATTAAATACTTCTTCTCTAGCAAACTTACGGATAGTTGCTGTGTTATACCATTCAGGATAATTATTCTTCATTTCACGAAGAACCATTGCCTTTTCGGTATCAGTTTCTGCTTCAGCAAAACGTTTAATGTCTGGACCTAGTTGGTCATCCCATAAAGTCTTTACTTCAGGAACATCATTAAATAACCAGGCGTATCCTTCTTTCATACCCTTGCGTTCGGATACAAATAAGAACTGGTCTGCTAGTTGTTGTCCTTTAGATTTAAGTCCACCAAAACGCTGAAAGGCTTCTTTAACGCCAACCTCAAGACCTGCAACACCTTTACTAATTGCTTTTAATGGTGCACCGATACCAACATAGGTAAGTGGGTCTGTTAGCAATCTATAAACAGCGTCAACTTTTCCAGATATTCTGGATTTATTTTCACGCTCAATCTGGATTGCAGGTTTACCAAGTGCTGCTTCTGCTCTTGCTCTACCCTCTGGTGTGCTTAGGTCATAGTTTTGAACTATACCCATACCGCCACCACTTAAAGCACGTTCAAATACTCCAGCCCAATAATCACCATCAGCAACTTTTGCAACTAACTGATTTGCATAATCTCTACCTGGAGATATTTGTGCATCTTGTTTTAATGAATCTTTTATTTGCTGGAAAGATTTTGGATTATCTCTGGAGAAAGAAATAGCCTGAAGAATTTCAGAATCTACTTTTCCATACAAGTCAATGGCTTCGCCAGTATTACGTCCTTCAGCATAAGCACGGGCTAATGTAGTTATAGCCTTGCCATACTTTTCTTCATACTGACCAACAAGTTCCCAGTTCCAGGAATTCTTGCCATCAAACATATCGCTAAGAAGTTTCTTAGAAAAATCTACACCTTGTTGAACTTGACGACCAGTAGCATAAGGAGTACCCAATGCTCTGCTGTATTTGTCCATTGCCTCAAGACCCTGAGTAACAGGAGAAAAGAATCCGCTAACAGTAGTAGTAGCAACTTTTCCTATAGCACCAAAAATCTTACCTAAAAGATTTGGGTTAGCCTCTGGTACAAAAACGTCTTTATCAGGGTAAAGATAATTAATATTACTTTTTACAGTAGGGTCTAACTTATTAAATTCTTCACGGGCTTTATCTGGAGACATACGCAGAAGTTGTTTTGCTTTTTTCTGCGTCCAAGATAGTTGTTGAATCTGTGTAGCAGCAGCAGGGTCTAGCCCTGAACGTACTGCTGCTTTATACACATTAGAGTTAAACTCCGCTACCGTAGGGTCTCTGGTTATTTCAGCCACAGTTACCCTCTATTTTGTAGGTCTAGGAATATTAGTTCTGTATCTCCACTTGGGTCGTTCTGTGCTATCTGTTGAATAATATTAAGCACGGTTGGTTGTGTATTAGGAAGTTTAATAATCGTAGAATCTGGACCAGGACCAAAATCAACACCAGCCGTAATTGGTTCTTCTGTTCTAGAAGTAGGTGCTGTTAAAGGAGTTACATCTGGCAGCGCCATAGGAACTTCTGCTGCTCCTGCCATAGGTGCTGCTACTTGTTGTTCATATGTAGCCTGTCCCTGACCATAAGGCAAACCAGAAATATATCTTGCTGGTTGATTAGAAACATTTAAGTCTGTTCTTTTAGCAAGAGAACCGATGCCAGATACTTCTTCTCTAATGTCAGCCACTAGTCATCATCCTCATCTTCATCTAGATATCTTTTAATTTCATCTTCAGTTGGTGAGCGATACTCAACCCAGTTTGGATACGAAGTCTTATCCATAACAAAACTTAAGGCTAATTCAGATTTAAAACCTGCTTTAAGTAACGCTTTATAATATTCATTAAGCCAGATGCAATACATTTCTAACGCCGTATATTCTTCATTCTCTACGGTTTTAGGTTTACGGCTCCGACGAGTTACTGGTTTTTTCTTACGCGGTGCCATTGTTACCTCCGTATCGCTGTCCTGGCGCTTGCACTTCCTTGTCCACCTGAACTTAAACTAGATAAAAGCGTTTGTAGCGTTGGCTGTGGAGAGCCTCCCACTGGCGCAGCGGGAGCAGGGGACGGTTGCTCAACCATAGGGGCGCCAGCAGGAGGTAATTCTTCAGGTGCGAAGACTTCTTCAACAGCGTCTTCAATTGGTATACCCCTCTGGCGTGACTTAATCACATCTGCAATTTTCTTAATGACAGTTGATGGGTCTTGATTATTAACTGCCATTTGTGGGATTGCCTGGGTATATGCTTGTAAAGATTGAACTAATGACTTACGCATATTCTCAATCTCAATTTTTTCTTGCTCTTGTGTTACGTTAATACCAAATGGTAGTTCACGCATAGCAAGGTCTGTTGAGATTAATCCGCCCCCAAGCGCTTGCAACATAAATATCAAACCCTGTGCAGGGTTAAGTCCAGCCAACATACCATAACGAACATCGGCTGAATAATCTTTCTTAATATCTTTACCAGGTCTGTAAACAATCTGATATGGGCTACCAGCATCTACACCACGGATAGTCTTTTCGTAATCAAAAAATCTCTCGTCTACTTCAAAGCAAACAGAAATAACATCTCTTAATGCTGAAGCAAAGATAGCCTGAGCAGATTTGACTTGTGTATCAAATCCACCCATAAGTGCCTGCACACCTTGTCCAGTGATAATGCTGGCATCAATATTTCCAGTACGTCCCTCTGGGTAACGTGTTCCTGTTCTAAGTTCTTGCTGAAGCAGTGCTTGTTCAGTAAATGCTCCAGGTGGAATATTCAGGTCAACACGACGAACTCCTTGAGGATTAGCAGTACGGATAACCGCATCGCCACCCATCTCAAGTTCATTAACATCGGCTGGCAAAACAATTGGTGATTGAACGGACTTTTCCGCTGCTTCCATCGCAAGTAATGCGAACCTATTGCGAAGCAACTGAATACCGAGTACATCATCAAACTGTCCACGCATCTCACCATCAACAGAAGGACGGCGTGCTACTACAACCATCATCTTGCCAATAGGGTTTTTAGCCTGTGACAAAATTAGATTATTGCGTTCTGGTACATACAACACAGATTGTTGGTCGTCATAATAACGAACAACTTCTAGTTGGTAATTCATATCTGACTTGTACATTTCTTTACCAAGCAAGATATGTGCATACTCAGGGAACTGTGATGCTAGTTCACCTGCTGCCATATAGTAGCGTTTTGCGAAGGCAATGCAGCGCCCATAGCGGTCAAACTCTGCGTAAGCGCCCACGGGGTTTTCTATTCGTATGCGCGGTAGCCCTGCTTCTTCGTCAAGTTCTACAACGAACGGGACGAAACCAAATGTGATGTACATATCGGCACCTGTGTACATCTGGACTTGTAAGTCCGAGTGAGCAAAATAATTATTAGCAATACGGGTACGTGTATCAGCAAACTTACGAGCACGGTCGTTCGCCTGATTCGCAGCGGAGCAGTTGACCGAAGGGAGAGGCGCCATAACTTCAGATAGGTCTCTCGCAACAATATCAATAAAATTTGCAACGACATTGGCATCTACGCCTTCTGGGAAAAAGTCTGGGTATACAGAAGCAATTTGACCTTTACGGACAGCAAGAACGTCTTGTTGGCGTGAGTCACGCTCTGCAGCACGCTCACGTAGATTTTCTACGCGGGCTGAGATTTGTTCTATAGAGAGCATCTATTTCCTATCCGTAAGTCTGTTGCCATTGTTCGGCAATCATCTCGTCAAGATTTACTGTATATCGTTTTTGTGCCTGTGCTCTGGTTGCCCAACGGTTATGGGCATACTTTTGAACAGATGAGTTTTGCTGCATAAATTCTCGGCATCTTAAAACACCAAACCATAAAGCCATCACACAGTCGGTCTTACCTCTGGTCTCAGGCTTCCAAGTTAGTAGTTGTTGAACTAGAGCCTTGAGTCCTTCAGAACCTTCAGTGCTTGGTAACTCAATAGTGTTGTTTCTCTGGTGCTTACCGTTTGCGCTACTTCCAAATAACGGAGACATTCCTGCGACTCCGAAGTTAGTATCCCACTTGTTCTTTCCAGTGAAGTGAGCATTGAGTCTAACGCCATAAGTTGCCAGCCATTGTTGTAAGTCTGAGTCAAGGGCATACGCTTTTTGATGAGCGTTGATTTCCACCCGTAGTTCTTGCGGGCGATACTTCTGAACAAATTCTTCAATCCCTTGCCTAATCTTTTGTGGCGTAGGTTCTGCCATATCCAGAACATCTAGAACATAAATCTTACCGTCTATGCGGTTATAGGTCATAGCAACAAAGGCTGCACGACCAGCACCCATAGCAGGGTCAAAGCCTATGACAGTGTATCCCTCAATTCTCTGAGGATGTCCTGCTGCGCCTGGTCTCAAAGGACCACGCTTTCTCATCCCATTTATAGAACCCTGAACAAGTTCAGCGGGAAAAATGGAATCTTCTGTTACGTCTTCTTGCTGGTAGACCAGCGCCCAGGTTGACGGGGTTACTTCTCCACGTCTTCGCTGTAATGCTTTTCCATCCCATTTAGGATACAGTCCGTCAGCGTCTGGCGTATCGTCGTCGCCATCCCAAGGAACGTCACTTTTAGCCCAAAGCGTTTTCCAGTCTTCGGGTTTTTCAGCGTACTCAAGAACCGCAGGCATACCCATATAAGTGAAAGGGCTACGACCACCCGACCAATGCCGTGGGTCGCGGAGTTCTTTGTAGAAGTCTTGCGGTGCAATTCGTGTCCCTACGATTAGTAACTTACCGTTCTTACCCAAACGGGTAATAACTTCTTTTTGTAGCCAGTTGATTTGCTTATCAAACTCGTGAGCGTTGGCTGTAGTAATGCAGTCATCAAGAATGATGAGGTCAGCACGTGCTCCGTAAATC
>JACCDW010755007.1_pt1 | contig 14906 bp, 17 predicted proteins | sample 7449781 | NCBI WGS metagenome assembly JACCDW01 (sample SAMN15323449, study PRJNA562643) | freshwater metagenome | isolation source: river surface water | place: USA:Blue River Watershed | collected 2017-08-18
ACAAGCACCTCGATACCGCGCCGGTACGCAAGTGCTGCCGCGAGGGTGATGAACAGCAGATTACGACCCGGCACGAAGGTATTCGGCAAGCCATTGTCTTGCATCGCGATGGCGACATCGCTGGTCAGCGCGGTATCGGAAATTTTTCCGAGTACTGACAGATCCAGTAAATGATCATCACCGAGTCGTTCTGCCCACTGTGGTTTCAGCGCGCGCATTGATGCCAGCAAGGGCGGACGTATCGTTAGCTCGATCGCATGTCGCTGCCCGTAATCAAAGCCCAGCGTCTCCACACGCTGATAACGCTCGAGTGCCCATGCAAGACAGGTTGCGGAATCCTGCCCGCCGGAAAACAGCACCAGCGCTGAGTGATTCGAAGTGCTCATTAGCGGTTCAATCGTTCAAGGGTCTGGTCGATAAAGTCGCCATTCGGCTCCGAGAAGCGGATGCGTACCGGGAACCAGTCCTGTGATGGCGCGAGCCAGATTTCTACCTGAGTTTTCATTGTCGGTTCGTCCGGCACATAAGCGAGATGTACGGTCTCAATCTCACCGAACACGGAGCGCAGCGTCGGCTTGTCCCTGACTTCAAAAGTCCAGGGACTACCATTGCGCTGGCCTGCGACATAAAAAGTCTTGCGGGTACCCTGCCGGAAGTCCGCGGGGCGCGCACGGATCATGGACAGCAGCTGCCACAATACGCTGACGCGATCCTGCTCACCGCCCTGCAGGCGGTACGCAGGACCATGGCCGGCGAAATCAATTTCACCAGCGCCACGATCGAAACGCGCGACGGATTTCTCTTTCATGAAGCGGCGCGCGGTATACGTGTCCGGCGCGAGACCGTCGCGATCAAAGCCACCTTCGCTGCGCTCGGACAGCAGCACACCGGTCAGCGAGGCACGGGTTTCCAGTGACAGCCGGTAGCGTTTCGCGTCCCAGCGCCAGTTGATCTCACTCTCCCCCTCCAGCACCAGCCCGCGCACATCAGCATGCGCCTTGTAGAACAATTGCGCCGGTGGCGGCGGCTTGATCGGCACACCCGCCGCCTGGCTCAGCGTTGTGGCTGCCAGCAGCACGATGGCGAGTCCCTGCCTTAGATTGATACGGTTCATCCTTACCTTCTGCTTATATTGGTTAGCAACAGCTCGATGCGGTTGCCGTTCTTGTCCTGATGCGACATTCTGACCGGATACCATTCGCGATCCGGCGCGAGCCACACATCCACCTGCTTATCGAAACTCGTCGCGCCGGGAATCACCGACAGGCGCCATGCGGAAACCTCGCCGCCCGGGATAGTGACATTCTCCCGCTCGTTCACATAAATGCGCCAGGTATCCACGGTCTTGGTGCCGGCCACGGCCATTTCCAGCACCAGCCCTGCCTCGAATTTATCCGGATCACCCCGTCCCAGTGATGCCAGTTGCCAGACCCAGCTGCCGCGATCTTGCTCACCCCCCTGCACGGGTACGGTCGCAGTGGATGCGGAGAAGCTGATCACATTCGCTGCCCGTTGAAAATGCGTATTCGTTTCCGAGCGTCCGATGCGTTTCTCCGCATAGAGCTGCGGCGCGATACCGAGCTTGCCGAGCTCGCCATCGCTGCGATATTTGAGCAGCGTGAACAGCAGCACGCCGACTTCGGTGTTCAGCGTGTAGCGCTGACCGTCATGACTCCAGACAATCGTTCCCTTGCCCTCGATGCGGCGGCCATCGTTGCGGATGCCGATTGCATCGAAACTGAGTTCGGCCGGCGGTGGCGGGCTGACGCGTTCGAACAGGGAATTAGCGGCGGCCGCCAGTGCTGATGCTGATGTATCGTCCTGGCTGCCGGTGGAGGTCTGCAATGCATCCCCGGCGACGCCGGTACCGGCCAGCGCTGCTTCTGACGGCACAGACGCCGCAGCTTCGTTGCGTTCGGGGACGGACTCGGCTTTCGGTACCGCCGCGACTGCCTTGTGGTCATCGAGCGCCGCCGGTGCCGTTGGCTTCGGTGGCGGCACGCGCTCGGAAGGCGGCGGCATCATGATGCTGATGACGGGTTCGTCATCATCGTCCGCAGGCGCGATCGCCTGCAACTCATTCTTGAGCCATTCGATCACCAGCAGATGCGCGACCAGGGTCAGCAACAGCAGGATGACGACCACGCGTAGCCGTCGCCGGCGGGGGCGCGGATCAGTGCGGGGAACAGGACGTGGCGGCATCCCGCTAGTGTAATGGTTTGCCGACGCGATTGAGCGCCGTCGTTGCGGCCGCTGAAATGCCGCGCGGTGGCAGGGCGTTCTGCTAACCTAGCAGCATTCCACGATGGCGGAGAATAACGATGTCCAGCAATGCACCTTTCGGCCTGCCCGGCGCGAACGCAATGGGCGATACGCTCGAGTTCGTGAAAAATCTGTGGGGATCGATGAAGGTTCCCGGCATGAGCATGCCGTCGCTGTCGGCGGAAGACATCGACAAACAGATCGCCGACCTGAAAGCCGTCGAGTCCTGGTTGCAGATCAACATGAACATGCTGCGCAGCTCGATACAGGCGCTCGAAGTGCAGAGTGCGACGCTGTCAGCGCTGCGTTCTATGGGTGAAAGCTTTTCGAAGGCGACATCGGTACCCACCTCATCCGACGAAGAGCGGCCTGCTTTTGAATCGCCGTTCAGCAGCAGCGCGCGCGCCGAGGGTAGTTCATCCGCCGGTGCGACACCGGATCCGGCGGCCATGGCTGCGCAGTTCGCGAATCCGGCTGTCTGGTGGAACACGGTGCAGGAACAATTTTCGAATGCGGTCAGTCAGGCAATGACGCCGGTGGTCACCGCGGCGAAGCCGTCACCGAAGAAAAGCGCGGCGAAAAAAACGCCTGCAAAAAAAGCTGCGGCGACAAAAACAACGACGCGCAAGCGCGCGCCCAAGACTTAACGGCGCGCCATGCGCTTCAGCCAGCGCATCAGGCTGCCCAGTAGCGGCAGCTTCTCGTACAGTTCTTCGGCGACATCCCAGTAATCCCGGTGAAAGTCCACGCGACCGTCCGCTGCGAAGCGCAGGTGCGTCGCGCCGCGAACGCACTGTTCCTGTGCTGAACCGCGCTTCATGCGAAACAGAAAATTCCAGGTCAGGAATGCGTGCTCACCCTGCAGCACATGGTGCGTGACTACGAAGCGTGGCCCGTCCACCTGCTCGAACATATGCGTAAAGATCTCCGTGACAGCCGCGATGCCGGTCACCTCATTGAACGGATCTTTGAACCAGACATCGTCGGTATAAATACGCGATAACTCGTGCGCGCTGTCGGGCGTGAGCGATTCAAAGAAATCGATCAGTCGCTGCAGGCCAGCGTCGTGGTTCATAGTCCGGTCACCTTATGAATCAGCCAGAAATACAGCCGGTAGGGCAGCAGCCGCGCGAAGCGCAGCCAGTTCGTGAAGCGTTTCGGAAAGTGAATATGAAATTCGCCGTTCGCGATGCCTTGCATCATCTGCTGCGCCGCTTCTGCCGCGCTGATCAGCGCCGGCATCTCGAAATCATTCTGCCGGGTCGCCGGCGTATCGACAAAGCCCGGATTGATCAGATACACCGCAACACCCTGCGGACGCAGATCCAGATACAGCGACTCCGCCAGATTGATCAGCGCCGCCTTCGTCGGACCATAGGCCAGCGCCCGCGGCAGCCCGCGAAAGCCGGCGACCGAGGATACGATGCCGATGCCGCCGCTATGCTGCGCGAGCAGCGTCGGCAGCACTGCATGCAGGCTATGGAATATGCCGCGCAGGTTCACGTCCAGCGTGCGATTCACCACCGCCATGTCGATATGATCCGCGCGCATTTCGTTGTACACACCGGCCACCAGCAGCACCAGATCAATACCCTGCCACGCAGCCAGTAACTGATCCCGTGCCGCAATCAGCTGCGCTTCGTTGCTCACATCCAGCGGCAGCGTGATCGCGTGATCATGGCCATGCGCGACAGCGCGCAAAGCTGTCTCGTTACGCGCTGACAGCGCGACTCGCGCGCCCGCCGACAGCAACAGCTTCGCAGTCTCCGCGCCGATACCGGTTGATGCGCCAATCACCCAGACGCGCTGTCCCCGCCAGTCGCGGATGCGGGGATTCATCGGAGAGAAGCCCATCATCAGTCGCGCTTGCGGAATGACAAGGTGACTTCGCCCAGCCGGAAGCCGAACTTACTCATCACGGCGCGATTCAGCATCACCTTGTCGTCCATCATGAACATCCAGTCATCGAATTTCACGTGATAGACCTTGTCGTCCACGGGCAGCGCGAGCGTGTAGCGCCAGTTAAATGCATTGCCGCCGGTCGAGCCGTCAGCCTGACCGATTACATCGGAGGCGGTGCCGACATAGCGATCCTCGCCGATTTTCTTCAGCGTCCAGACACGGCGCTGTGTGCTGCCGTCGGCATAGGTGAAGTGCTCGTCGAGCGTGCCGGTGTCGCCTTCCCAGTGGCAGTCCATCACGACGGTGAAGCGCTTGACGACGTTGCCGCCGCGATCCTGAAACATGCCCCAGGCATCGACGGTGCCGTTGAAATAGGTCTTCAGGTCGAGCTTGGGCTGCTCGGCAGCGTAATCAGCGGGCTGCATGGTCGCTCCGCATCCGGTCAGCAACAGAGCGCAAGCCAGCAGCAGCGCGCGAAACATCGGTTGGCATGTCATGGTCCCTCCTGTTAAATGTCGTTCAGGGGCGCGCGCCACAGCAGCAGCGCCGCACCCGCCTTCAGTACGCAGGGCAGCACGGCGTAAGCAATGGTCAGCGCCGACAACGCGGAGGCATCGCTTGCGCCGGGCGTGTAGCCCAGCCATTCGAGCAAGGGCAGCGAAACACCAGCCGCCAGTGCGAGATTCATTTTCGTGACCCAGCTCCACAAGCCGAAATAACTGCCCTCATGATCGCCGCCATGACCGGCCGCGCCAATCACGCCGGCCAGCAGCGCCGGTGGCAGCGCGAGATCAGCGCCCAGCGTTGCGCCGGTCAGGATGCAGATTACAGCGAACGGCAGCAGCTCACCGGCTGCCAGCTGCGAGGTCCACGCGAAAGCCAGCACGGCGAGCAAGATCGCCGCCAGCCACGCGCGCGCCTCACCAATGCGAGAGGCCAGACGGGTCCACAGTGGCAGCGCGAGACCACCGGAGACAAAGTACAGCAGCAAAAACAGCGCTGCATACTGCGGCAGCTGAAGCTTGTCCGAGGCAAAGAATAAAAACAGCGTTGCCGGCACGGCCGCCGCAATACCATTCAGCGCATACACCGCGAACAGCCAGCGAAAGCGCGGCACGGACAGCGGCAGCAGCCAGTGGCGCGCCTCCCTGTCCTCTTCACGCGTGTGCTCAATGACCGGCGATCGTGGCGCACGCCGCAGCAACAGCCAGGCACCACCGAGCAATAGCACGACGAAGGCGATCGCGACACCGGTCAGGCCAGTCAGTGGCGGCAGGATGGCCGCGAGCACCACGCCTAACAGTGCGCAAGCTTCCCGCGTTGCGGTCAGCCGCGCCCGCTCACCGCGTTGCTGCGTGAGGCTGGCGCCCCAGCTGTTGTGCGCGATCGTTGCCACCGAGTAGCCGCCATACACCAGCACCAGGCTGGCGCCGAACCAGACGGTCAGCAGTCCCTGATCAAGTTGCGGCGGCAGCATCAGCGCAACGAATCCTGCACATAGCAGAGGTAAAGACAGCATCACGAAAGGTGCATAGCCGTGCTGCTGCCGGGACCGGTCCATCCAGCGCCCCAATAGCGGATCGATGAAGGCATCCAGCACGCGTGCGGCCAGCAGTATTGCGCCCACCAGCGCGAGCGGCATGTGCAGGCTGCCGGCATACAGTTGCGGCACCATCACATAGACCGGCAGCGCGACCAGCGCGAGCGGCAGACCGAACAGCCCGTAGTTAAAGAGTTGCGCGCGTGTCAGCGACATCATGGTCCCAGTAGTGCCGCGCGCAGTTTCGGCGCGCTGGTCTTCGGATGCAGCCAGATCGCAAAGAAGGCCGGGCCGAACGCAGGATCAGTGATCTCACCGATCGCTTCGCCATTGCGGAAGAAGCGTGTCGGCTGCCCCGGCAGGTAGACGCCGGTCAGACGCGTGCCCTCGCTCACATCCGGAAACACGCGTTTCATTGCCTCACCCCAGGCGCGCCGTTGCGCGCTATTGCCCAGACTGAGTTTCTTCATCTCGTCGACACTGGCTTCGGCAATCTTATGGCCTTCGATGGAGCGCACATAAGCGAGCTCCAATGCCAGCGGCGTCGCAGCCCAGTCTGCGGCGTTGACAGTGCCGCGCTCGGCGAATAGCGTCGCGTCATACAGTTTCAGTCCGAACCAGCGAAAGCTGCCGCTACCGACCGGTGTCGCATCGGGCAGCGGTGCGATCTGCTGCGCGTGCGCCATCGTCAACGTCAGCATCAAAGTCAGGATGAGCGCAGGCAGCAAGTGACGGAACAGCGCGCGCATCGCGGGTCAGCGCTTGATGAGCGTGAACTGGTAGAGATCGATGTTGTGCTCGCGGAAGCCGGCCTCGCAGTACGCAAGATAGAACTGCCAGGTGCGGATGAAGCGCTCATCGAAACCCTGCTCGCGAACCGCCGGTAGCACGGCATTGAACGCGCGATGCCAGTCGGCCAGTGTGCGCGCGTAATCGAGGCCGAACGCGAATTCATCGGCGACCTCTAATCCGTGCCGCTGCGCGTAAGCGCGGAATACTTCCGGCGACGGCAGCATACCGCCGGGGAAGATGTACTGCTGGATGAAATCGCTGCCTTTGCGATAGCGCTCGAACAGCGCGTCGGCGATCGTGATCGTCTGGATGCAGGCGCGGCCGCCGGGCTTCAGGCGACGTGCGATGCAATCGAAATAGCTGTCCCAGTACTGCTCGCCGACGGCTTCGAACATCTCAATCGACGCGATGCCATCGAACTCGCCCTCGGCGTCACGATAATCCTGCAGCTTCAGTTCCGCGCGCTCGGCCAGTCCTGCCTGCTGCAGTCGCTGCTGCGCGAATTCGAGCTGTTCGGTGGACAGCGTCAGGCCGGTGAGCTGCATGCCGTTTTTCGTTGCCAGCTCGGCGAAGCCGCCCCAGCCACAGCCGATTTCCAGAATACGTTCGCCGGCGTTCAGGCGGAGTTGCTCGAGGATGCGCGCGTATTTCGCGTGCTGCGCTTGCTGCAGCGTCATCGTCGGCTCGGCGAACAGCGCGCTCGAATACGTCATCGACGGATCCAGCCACAGCCGGTAGAACATATTGCCGATGTCGTAGTGCGCGTGGATGTTGCGCCGGCTGCCTGACTTTGAATTGCGGTTGAACAGATGCCGGATGCGGTACAGCAGTCCGCCCCACCAGCTGCCATAAATTGCGTCCTCGAGCGCGGTGCGGTTGCGCACCAGCAGTTGCAGCAGCGCGGCGAGATTGTCGGTCTGCCAGTCGCCGGCGATATAGCTCTCGGCGAAGCCGATGTCACCGGACTTCAGCGCGGCGCTGCAGGGATTCCAGTTGTTCAGCTTCAGCGACACCGGCTCACTGCCATCGCCGAATCGCAGCTGGCTGCCATCGGGACAGATCAGCTGCAGCGCGCCATGCTCAAGCCGGCGCAGCATCTGCAGCACGATACGCGCCTGCGGCGGCATCGAGACGGACACACCAGCGCCGGCGGTGCTGGCGGGCGTTGATTTGACGGGGGTGGCGATGGTCTCGTTCATCTGCTCAGTGCCTTGTTCGGAGGTAGTGGTTTGCTGAAGAAAGGCACGCGCTTGATGAACAGCTTCAGTGCCTGCCAGTGAATGCGGAAAATGACGCCCAGCGTCATCAAGGGATGGCTGAGGAAAGCTTTTGCCGCGTTCGTATCGTTTAGTACCTGCAGCGTGCCGGACACGCTGGTCAGTAACAGCGGTCCCTGCGCATCGTGATAATCAATGCGCGCGACCATGCGTTCGACGACGCCGTCTTGCTGCTGCTGTGTTGTTCGCATAAAGCGGAAGCGATAGCTGCCTTCGACCGCGCAGAATGGCGACACATGGAAGATCTTGGTCGCCGACAGCTCGCGACCCCAGTGCATGACGCCACCGGTATCGAGCAGATAGCAGTGCCTTTCGCCGAAGGTGTTGTTGACCTCGCAGACGACTGCGCGCAGCTCGCCGTCACGGCGATGGCAGAACCAGAATGACACCGGATTGAAGACGTAGCCGAGCACACGCGGGAAGCCCTGCAGCCAGATTTCACCATCGGCGTCTGTGATGCCTTCCGCGTGCAGCAGCTGATCAATCCAGTCCAGTAGCGGCGTCTTGCCGTCGCCATGATCGCGGTCATGGAAAGACAGCAGGTTGGCCCGGTTGCGTGAGCACAGCCGGCTGCCGAGCGGCCCGTCGCCCAGCGTGCGCAAGGGCAGCAACAAAGTGAACACGCCATAGCTGAATGCGTTCGCCGCCGGACGCAGGCGGCTGTGCCGGACCTGGCCGATGCTCAACTGAGGACGGTGCGGATGCGTCATTGCCGGCTCACGCAGCGCGTCGCTGGCCAAGACGCGTCAGCGATGCAATCGCATCGGCGACTGACAAGCCTGATTTCAGTCCGTCTTCGTGGAAGCCATAGCCGGTCCAAGCGCCAGCGAACCAGGTATTGCGCACACCCTGCAGCGCCGGCAGCACGCGCTGCGCGGCAATCGCGGGCCCGTCGAACACCGGGTGCGCATAGTCGAAGGTACCGAGGACGGTGGCCGGATCCGGCTCGTGAATCGGATTTAAGGACACGATCACCGGCGTGGTCACCGGCAGCGGCTGCAGTTTGTTCAGCAGGTAATGCACACAGACATCTGCTTCACCGGGGCCAGCACTTTCGTAATTCCATGCCGACCAGGCTTTTTGGTGGCTCGGCAGACAGCGCGCGTCGGTGTGCAGCACCGCGCGGTTCGGCTGGTAGCCGACGGAAGCCAGCATCGCGCGCTCCGCATCGCTGGCATCATTCAGCAAGCTCAGTGCCTGGTCGCTGTGCGTGGCCAGCACAACGTGGTCGTACATTAACCCGCCCAGCGCGGAATCAATCCGCACCTGCGCCAGCGGGCCGACATCCACGCGGGTGATGGAGCGGACCGGTGTATGCAGATATTTGTTCGGAATCTCGGCCAGCAGCTTTTGCACGTAGTGCCGCGCGCCACCGGTCACGGTGTGCCATTGCGGGCGGTCGCTGACCTGAATCAGGCCATGGTTGTGACAGAAGCGCACGAACGTGGCGAGCGGGAACGCGAGCATTTGCTCGGTCGGGCAAGACCAGATGCAACCTGCCATCGGCAGCAGATACCAGTCGCGGAATTCATCGCTGTAGCCGTTTGCGTCGAGGAAGTCGCCCAGCGGTATGTCTTCCATCGCGCCCGGCGTCAGCGCCATCGCCGTGGTCTGCCGGTTGAAACGCACGATATCGCGCAGCATGCGCCAGAAGCGGGGCGACAGCAGATTGCGGCGTTGCGCGAACACGGTATCCAGATTGCTGCCAGCCCACTCGAGCACGCGCGCACTGGCCCGCTCCGACATCGGCATCTTCACCGCAAACGACATGTCGCTCGCCGAGGTGTGAACTTTGAGTTCGTCGAACAAGCGGACGAGATTCGGATAAGTACGGTGATTAAAGACCAGAAAACCCGTGTCGACACCGAAACGCTGCCCATCGACATCAATATCAACCGTATTCGTATGACCACCGAAATAGCTGCCTGCTTCGTACAGCGACACCTCGTGCCCGTCGCGCGATAACTGCCACGCGGCCGACAAGCCGGAAATGCCTGCGCCAATGACTGCGATTTTCATGCCGGGCCCTAAGCTTGAATTTCAGGAATAAAAATGCCGCGACGCCTGCCGGAAATCGACTAGGTTCTGGGGGGAAGATCATCATCCCCGGCTCGCCGCCGGCTCTGGGCCGGGAAGCGTCGCAGCTGAAACAGTGAATCGCTTACTGGGGGGTGAGTGCTTTTTCGACGGCGCTCAGAAAGGCTTTGTCGTCCGGCCGCGTGGTGCTGCCGTAGCTACCGACGAGTTTTCCGTCCCGATCGATGAGGTACTTGTAGAAATTCCAGCCCGGCTCTTTCGCGCCGGCCTTCTGCAGCGCTGCGAACAGCGAATTGGCTTCGCCGCCGCGCACCGAGCTCTTCGAGAACATCGGAAACTTCACACCATAGGTGTTGTAGCAAAAGTCCGCGATTTTCTTGTTGCCTTCCGGCTCCTGAGAAAAATCGTTCGACGGGAAGCCGAGCACGACCAGACCCTTGTCTTTGTACTTCGCATACAGCTTCTCCAGACCCTCATACTGGGACGTGAAGCCGCAATAGCTGGCCGTATTCACCACCAGGGTTACCTTGCCAGCATACTGGCAGAGATCCTGCTGTGCCTCATCTTGCAGGCGGCTGAATTTATGGTTCAGCAGCGCGGGGCAAGTCGCTGCAAAGCTGAAACCGGGGAGGAGTGCCGCGAGCAAGATCCACAACCCGACCAGTCGCTTGCGGGGGAAGTTCGCAATAGTATTCATCGCTGGAAAGCCTGTGATTTGGATTAATTGCGACCGATTCTAGCGTGCTTTCAAAAAACTTTCCGACCGCCCACCAATTCTTCGTCCATCGGCGACAATAGTTGTCTTCAATGACATAAACCCTTGAGCGGAAACGCTTATTTCCAAGCCATGCGAAACCTGATTCTGGTGCTGGGCGACCAGCTGAGCCTGTCCAGTCCGGCCCTGTCCGATGCTGATCCGCAGCAGGACCATCTGTTGATGATCGAGGCCGTCGGCGAGGCGACGGCCGTGTGGTCACACAAGGCGCGGATTGCGCTGTTCCTGTCAGCCATGCGGCATTTCGCGGTCGAACTGAGGGATCAGGGCTGGTCGGTGGATTACCGTCCGCTGGGCGCCGATGAGCCGCCGGATTTCGGCGCGCGGCTGGCGGCGGCGCTGCAGCGTCACCGGCCGCAGACGCTGAAGGTGGTCGAGGCCGGTGAATGGCGGATGCAGCAGACGATCGAAGCTATCTGCAAAGACAACGGCGTCGCGCTGCACACCGTCGATGACACGCACTTTATCTGCAGCCGTCAGGCCTTTGCTGCCTGGGCGAAGGCCAAGCGCGAGTTGCGGATGGAATTCTTTTACCGCGACATGCGCAAGAAGCAGCGCGTGCTGATGGACGGCAGTGATCCGGTGGGCGGGCAATGGAATTTCGACGCCGACAACCGCAGCGCCTATCCGAAAAAAACCGGCCCCGGCCTGATACCGCCACCGGCCGGCTTTGAGCCCGACGATATTACTCGCGAGGTTTTCGCCGACGTTGAGCGACATTTCGCCGATCATCCAGGTCAGTTAAAAGCATTTCGATGGCCGGTCACGCGCGCTCAGGCCTTGCATGCGCTGGCGGTGTTCATCGATACACGATTGCTGCAATTCGGCGCGTATCAGGATGCGATGTGGACCGACACACCGACCGGCTGGCACTCGCTGCTGTCCGTCGCGCTGAATCTGCACTTGCTGGATCCCCGTGAGGTGATCGCGGCGGCCGAGCAAGCCTACCGGCAGGGTCGGGTGCCGCTGGAAAGCGCCGAGGGATTCATTCGCCAGATTCTCGGCTGGCGGGAATTCATTCGCGGCGTGTACTGGCTGGACATGCCGGGCATGAAAGACGCGAACCACTACGCGCACACACGCGACTTGCCGCGCTGGTTCTGGAGTGGCGACACCGGCATGGCCTGCGTGCGCGACAGCCTGAAGCAGACGCTGCAACTGGGCTATGCGCACCATATCCAGCGCCTGATGGTGACCGGCAATTTCGCGCTGCTGGCTGGCTTATCGCCGCAGCAGGTGGCCGACTGGTATCTCGCGGTGTATGTCGATGCGGTCGAATGGGTCGAGTTGCCGAACACCGCCGGCATGGCGCTGCATGCGTGCGGCCCGCGCTTCACCAGCAAGCCCTACATCGCCAGCGGCGCCTATATCCACCGGCAGAGCAATTACTGCGGCGGCTGTCGCTATGATCCCGCGAAGCGCAGCGGCGATGGCGCCTGTCCGTTCACGACGTTGTACTGGCATTTCATCGACCGACATGAGACTACGCTGACCGGCAATCCGCGCACGGCGCTGATGGCGAAAAATCTGCAAAAGCTCAGCGCTGACGAGCGCGCGGCGATTCGTCAGCACGCGATGGTGCTGCTCGAGAATCTGGATGCGGCGTGATGCCAGACTGGAAACTGTCGCAATGTCAGATTTTTCCGCACATAGAACTGTCACTTTTTGTTGATAGAATCGTGACACTTCGCTCCATAGCCTGACTTTGTCAGATTCCACCGATGCTGTTTCCCGAACTCTTCCGATCGCTTGAACAAGTCCGCTGGAACATGGAAACCGATATTCCATGGGATCAGTTCGATGGCAGCCTGCTGTCCGACGAGCAGGCGCAGACCATCAAGATGAACGCGATTACCGAGTGGGCGGCCCTGCCGGCCACGGAGATGTTCTTGCGGGACAATCGCAACGACAGCGACTTTTCAGCCTTCATCTCGGTCTGGTTCTTCGAGGAGCAAAAGCACGCGCTGGTGCTGATGGAGTATTTGCGTCGCTTCCGTCCCGACCTGCTGCCCACCGAAGAAGAGCTGCACAAGGTGCGCTTCGAATTCGATCCGGCGCCGCCGCTGGAGACGCTGATGCTGCATTTCTGTGGCGAGATCCGTTTGAATCACTGGTATCGCTGCGCGGCAGAGTGGCATTCCGAGCCGGTGATCAAGCATATTTATAAAACCATCAGCCAGGATGAAGCGCGCCATGGCGGTGCCTACCTGCGTTACATGAAGAAGGCGCTGAACCAGTCCGGCGATATCGCGCGCGCGGCTTTCGCGAAAATCGGCGTGCTGATGGCGTCGGCGCGTCGCACCGAGAAGCCGCTGCATCCGACCAATCTGCACGTGAATCAGTCGCTGTTTCCGAACGATACGGTGCAAAGCCGCCTGCCGGATCCGGACTGGCTGGAAGCCTGGCTGGACAAACAGATCCGCTTTGACGATGTGTGGGAAAAGAAGGTCGTTGACCGTATTTTGCACAACCTATCCTTACTGTTTGAGCGCAGCTTCGCCACCGTGCAGGAGCTGAACCGATATCGGAAAGAGGCCGCAGCCCGTCTGGCGCCGCAAGCCGCCTGAGCGCGCGTCGATTCATCGGAAGATGTTAACGAGGGCACCGTCTGAACGCCTGCGCGTTTCGGGTGCCGCAGCAAGGGACAAGTCATGAAACGTCGCAGTTTCCTCGGCATGCTGGTCGCGACCGCATTGCCATCGATGGTGGGCGCAGCGGGCGCGCCGACCATCACCGTCTACAAGACACCGACTTGTGGCTGCTGCCACGACTGGGTCACCCATCTGCAGAAAAACGGCTTCGAGGTCGTCGCGCATGATGTGCCGGATACATCGCCCTATCGCAAGAAATTCGGTGTGCCGAGCGAGCTGGCTTCCTGCCATACCGGTGTGATCAACGGCTATGCGCTGGAGGGCCATGTGCCGGCCGCCGAGATCCGGCGCCTGCTGGCCGAAAAGCCCAAAGCACGCGGTCTGTCGGTGCCCGGCATGGTGGTGGGCTCACCGGGTATGGAAACCGAAGGTTCGCGCCGTGATGCGTATGAGGTGGTGCTGTTTGACGATGCCGGCGGTCGCAAGGTTTACCAGCGCTACGCGGCGCGGGAATAAAACGCCTCAACGCAAAGCGCATGAAAAAGAACGGGGCCTGACGGCCCCGTTGCTTTCAGTGCAGGCAAGACGGCTGATCAGTGATCGTGGTGGTGATCATGTCCATGATCATGATCATGCGCGTCGCCGTGCTTCATCGGCATGCCCATGTCTGCCACTTCGACGATCGCATCGACCTTACCGGCCTTGCGAAAGTTCAGCGTCAGCGGAAATTTGTTGCCAACGGACAGCGGCTTCTTCAGACCCATCAGCATGATGTGCACGCCGTTGCCCGGCTTCATCTCCAGCTTCTGTCCGGCCTTCAGTTCGAGCTGGTCGAGCGCGCGCATCTTCATCACATTACCGTCCATGCTCATCGTGTGGATCTCGACTTTGGCTGCGGCCGGCGAGCTGCCCGACAGCAGCACATCATCAGCCCCTTTATTTTCGATCTGCAGGAAGGCGGCGCCGTTCGGCATCTTGGCAACGGTCGCGCGCGCGACGGCCTTGTCGATCACGATCGATTGCGCGTGCGTGGCACCCGCAGACAGCAGCAATATCAGCGCAAACAGGCGCAACAGGCTTGTGGTCATCATGACTTCCTTCAGTGTGTGAATATCCCGGAATTATAGACTCACGCGCCGCCATCGAAACCCTGCTGTCGCCAGGCTTCAAACACCGTCACAGCGACCGCGTTCGACAAGTTCAGACTGCGATTGCCGGGCCGCATCGGCAGCCGTATCCGTTGCGAGCTCGGGAAGCTGTCGCGCAATGCGGGGTCCAGCCCGCGCGTCTCGGCGCCAAACACGAATACATCACCCGGCCGGAAGTTCAACGCGGAAAACACGGACGATCCATGCGTGGTGAACGCGAACATTCGTGACGGCTTTGGCTTGAGATCGTCAATGAAGGCCTGCCAGTTACTGTGCACCTTCATGGTCGCGTACTCATGATAGTCAAGCCCTGCGCGCCGCATCCGCGCATCTTCGAGCGGGAAGCCAAGCGGTTCGACCAGATGCAGCTGCGCGCCCGTGTTCGCGCACAAGCGGATCACGTTGCCGGTATTCGGTGGAATCTCCGGCTCGACGAGGACGACATGAAACAAAGGCTTCTCCCTGCGGATTCATCGCGGTGGCGTGCGCGCGAACACAATATTGGTCACGCGCATCGCGCCGTGGCGCTTCAGGCATGCGGCCAGTGCATCGAGCGTGTAACCAGTCGTCATCACGTCGTCG
>JACCDW010129425.1_pt1 | contig 14904 bp, 14 predicted proteins | sample 7449781 | NCBI WGS metagenome assembly JACCDW01 (sample SAMN15323449, study PRJNA562643) | freshwater metagenome | isolation source: river surface water | place: USA:Blue River Watershed | collected 2017-08-18
ACTGTAATACTTCTAACGAAATAGGTCTACTTGACGAAGGCGGATCGTGGGCAATTAGACACGTCAATGACAGCATGACTCAATTTAGAGATGCTGACGAAGTCATGTTTGAAATTGGTGTTGGTGCCAGCGTACTAGGTGACTACGGTACTGTGACCACAGCTGGTAACGGTAAGAACAGCTGGGAAGGCTACAGTATTAACGGTCGTTGCGTATTCATGCACGATGGCAGCAACGCTTGGGGCATCTACGATGATACTAATAATCAGTGGATGATTTACGGTGAAGGTTTTGGAACAAACCGTTATGTAGATTTACGTTACAACGGTGCTGTTAGACTTACAACAAACTCAGCTGGTGTTGATGTTACTGGTCTTTTAACAGCAACACAAAAATCATTCTTGATTGATCACCCAACTAAAGAAGGCATGAAGTTACAGTATGCCTGTTTAGAAGGTCCAGAGAATGGTGTTTATGTTCGTGGTAAACTTGACGGCGAATCAGTGATTGAATTACCGGACTATTGGTTAGGTCTTGTACACAGCGACAGCATCACAGTTAATCTAACAGCCAACGGTGCTGGCCAACAACTGTATGTTGATCGCATCGAAGACAATCGAGTTTATGTAGTAAACGAAACCGGCAAGCCAGTTAAATGTTTCTATACAGTTTATGGCGAGCGTAAGGATGTGGATAGATTGGTAGTGGAGATCGAGTAATGGCAATAGAATACTCTCCTGCCGTTGTTATTCAAGATCTCGCATTTTACTACGACATGGGAAATGCTCAGAAGTCGTGGAGAGGTCGCCCTATAACAAATCAATTCTTATTACCTGAAGCAGATGTTAACGGATTTCAGGTTCAAAATAGTACGTTTACAAGGGTGCGTAGCGGAACATTTGGTGGGTATACTATACAGTCTTCAGATTATGTCTGGAGATACAATATGTCAGTAAACGACTGTCCATATCATGGAAATGACGTAACCATTACTGCTGGACAAACTGCTACTTTTAGCTTTGATTACTATATAGATCCGGCGGCAACAAATTACCCTAGTACAAATTATTTGGCCAACTTTGAAGGAGTTGTCAGTGGCGCTGTGGCAGATCCTAGTCCTTCGACAAGAGGTGTATGGAAGAGAGCAGTATTTTCTGCTACAGCAGGCTCAACCGGATTATGTAGAATGCTATTATATCCAGGCGGCTGCGGAACAAGATTAGCAGATTCGGGATTTATTCTCTACAGGAATCCTCAAGTAGAATTTAATGCTCCCGGAAATCAGCCGTCTCCTTTTGTTAACGGCACTAGATCAAATACACAGGCAATCTTAGATCTAACAGGCAATAACACTATCACCGCAAGCAGTTTAACATATAACAGTAACGGCACATTTAGCTTTGGTGGCGGAGATTTTATTACAATACCGAATACTCAGCTAGGTAACGGAAACGTTCAATGGACTATAAATGCTTGGGTTAATACTACTACCACTGTAAATGCTTTAGGCCTAGGTTCAGTGGTATCAAACTCTAGCGGCGGCCCAGTTTACTCAATGATGGGTGTAAATAACGGTAAAATTGTCTATTGGACTTATCAGAATAATGCGTGGTCTCAAAAACTAAGCACTGGCAAGACTGTAAATGATGGTGTCTGGCATATGCTAACTTGGGTAAATTATGCAAATAATACCATGGATATGTACGTTGATGGGCTATTTGATTTTAACGTTGCTAATTCAACATCAGGTAATAATAATCCAGTTGATAGGATTGGCGGATCCTGGGCGGGACAATTTGTAGGTTCTATTGCTTCTGTGTCTCGCTATACACGAGCACTAACAGCAACAGAAGTTAATAATAATTTTACTGCTCTTAGAGGAAGGTTTGGTGTATAATGGCTCTAGAACATTCAACTAACATTATTAAAAACGGACTTACATTTTATTACGATATGTCCAATACTTGGAAATCGTGGCAAGGTGCTCCGACAACTAACTTGGTAGGTAGCGGCATGTCTATCTATAATAACGTCCCCGGAGACGTTACCGCATCGTTAGTTGCTACAAATGAATATTATCGAGATGCTCAAGTATGGCAACTGACACTAACCCCTACTACGGCAACAGGAGTGGGATATCTCACTAATGGAAATAATCCAGGCATTGGCGTAGTAACATCTGGCGGCGGCGGTTTAGCTAATAGATTTACAGGTCACGCAATTTTTTATAGATCCACAGTACCTTTACACTCTACTCCTTTGTTTACTAATTATTCTAATATTTCAGGTTGGGGAGCAGGTGCTTTGGGCAGTAATAGATCAGTTTCTATGGGCGACGGCTGGTCACGTGGAGAAGTATTGTTCTTTAACGCATCTACTCAAAGTGACGGAAAGTATTGGGCAATTAATCCAGCTAGTGCTACTTTAAATGTGCCTATTGTTATATTTTGGGCAGGCCCTTTTAAAGAAGATCGCAATGATAGCAATCATGTGGCCGCATATACACCGGGAACTAGATCAAGTACGCAGTCAATCATAGACATGACAAATAACAGTGTGCCCACTGTAAACAATTTGTCATATAACAGTAGCAACAATTTTAACTTTATTGCCAACGATGCGACAAGTACAATAACAGTACCGCTATCAGCATCATTTAACAAACTTGCTGGCACTATTAGTATGTGGGTTAATCCAGCTGGATATTCTGGAAGCAATGGTTTATTTGTAAATAGAGATGTTAATACCGCAAATGCAGCAGACTGGTTCTGGATAGGGTCATGGGACAGTGCCAACGTATTTTATTTTAGATTAGGTGACGGCACTACTTGTTGTAATAATGATTTAACAATAAGCAACTGGGCATCAGTTTGCCCAACAAATACCTGGACATATGTCACATGCTCTTGGACATCAGCAGGCCAATCTCGTATATACACAAACGGAGTATTAAGAACGTCGAGAAGTATATCAGCAATACCATCGACAAACCCTTCAGCTACGGGTAGAATAGGTCTTGGACACGAATCTCCTGGCAGCTGGAACGGACGAATTGGTGTTACACAAATTTACAATAGACAATTAACAGATAACGAAATTTTATATAATTTTAATTCAATGCGTATGAGGTACGGTGTATGATAGAAGATGTTTCAAATTTTGATATAACAACAACCCCCGATGAAAAAGATAAAAGATTAGCTCTTTGCGGAAGTTGTGAAGAAAATAAAGAAGTTGGGGAGAGACAGTTGTGTATGAAGTGTGCTTGCCCAATTGACTATGTAGTTACATATAAGTTTAAGATATGCCCTCTTAACAAGTGGGATATCTAAGGAGATATAATCATGGGCATAGCAGTAGGACCTAACGTACCAACTAATGGCCTAACCTTGTGCCTTGATGCGTCTAACAGACGATCTTTTTCAGGAGTTGGCGCAGATAGGGTAGGACAAATTTTACCCACTTTTGGAAATTGGAACGGACTAGTAGGAACATCAGCTGCCTATACTGGTCGCGATGGGAAACCCGGAGTTTACTTAAATATCACAGCAAACAATGGCGGCGGCGTCAACTGGTGGTACAGTTCTTTTGGAGGCCAAAGTTGTTCATCGAGCACACAATACACTATCACTGCTCTAGTAAGATACACTGCCGTACCTAACGCTAACTTATTTTATGTACGTCAATTTAATTCATCCGGCGCACAAACTTCAGAAGGCGGAAGATACAACTCTGCTAATCAAATAGATGTTGGTGGCGGATTTTTTCTAGCTTGGGCCACATTTACTACAGATTCTACTGCTACATCATTCTATGTACACGGATACGATTATCAAAATGTTCAAATATGGTTAGAAGACGTACAATGTAAACTTGGTGGTCTAGGAGATATTAGCGGAAATTCTAATAATGGTTCTCTATCTGGCGCAATGACATTGTCGTCAGCTAATGGAGGTATAATACAATTTAGTGGTAATAACTTTATAACTACTGGATTAAACTATACCACCGGTACATATACAGTTATTGCGGCGGCTAGATATACAACAGTTTCTGGCAGAATTATAACTTCATTGTCGAACAATTGGCTAATGGGACATTGGAGTAATACAACAGAAAATCATTTCGCAGAAGGATGGATTTCTGCAGTATCTGCTGGCGCAGCTGACACTAGCTGGAGAATATTAGCAGCCTCAGGAAGTTCTGCTACAGATAGCTGGCAAATGTATGTAAACGGTGTACTAACTTATTCAAATAACGGTGGCGCTGCCGGTCCTAATAACCTTGGAATAAATTGTAACTCTGAAAGAAGCAGTGGTGAAGTAGGATTCTTAATGGCCTATGATCGAGTATTGTCTGCCACTGAGATTAATCAAATCTTTTACAGCGAACGAAGTCGCTTTGGGATCTAAAACATCATAAATACAAGAGAGATAAAACATGGCACATTCAGATAAAAATATTTTAATTACACCAGCTAGAAGCAATGCTAGCGTTGACCCGAACATTGTGTTCTCTGGGGCAGATGCCAGTTTAGGCCCGCAAAATATCACACTACGAGTTTACCCAGCAAACAATGGAACTTTAAGTTTTGAAGGATCAGCAGGTCAGCTGTTTAGTATTACTAACTCTATGAGTGGTACTATTTTCAGTGTTAACGACGTGTCTGGAGTTCCTAGCATTGAAGTTACTGATGCCGGATTAATTAGACTAGGACAATTTGGAGGCTTTGTTGCTTTTGGTAATAGCTCAGCTGTTACGGCAGCAGGGTCCGATCAAACAAGTGCTACAGTATTAACAAGACAAGTTAACAATATCACTACCGGAACTACTAACCAAGGTATAAGACTTCCAGCACCTGCCGGTGGTGAAAGAGTTATGATTAGAAATAGTACTGGAAACACCATAATTGTCTATCCACATATTGGTGGACAAATTAACAACAACGGAACAAACACAGGCATAAGTTTGATCCTTAACAGTACTATTGAGATTGTTGCGTTTTCAACTACTCTTTGGTTTATTCCAAACGCTACTTACGCTTAATTTATTAAGTCTAGCACTTCAAAGATTGTTTCTAGTTTAGTTCTTACAGTTTTATTAGTAAAACTATTTTTTAGACCTTGATGAAGCGGTTTTGGTGCTAGATCTATTGTTGCCCAACACCAGCCTGTGTGTTCTTTACTTAGAATAGGAATGAACTCATCGTTGATGATACACAGGTATGTGTGAAAATTAAAAACTTTATCATTGCTAACAAAAGTTTCAATAGGGATAGTTTTTAATATATTAGGTATTGAGCCAATTTCTTCTTGAATCTCTCGCTGAAGACCCTGCCACGGAGTTTCTTGATCTTCATTAGTTCCACCAACTATACCCCAAGTGCCTTGATGTTTACCATTAGATTTCTGTATAAACAAAACACGACCAGTGTTTCTAGCATAAAATAGAGCACCACTACAGGTTATACGATCTTTAGAGGCCAATTCTCCAGTCTCCCTTACGATACTCGCCCTCAAAACTCTTGCTCCAATATACGCCATTCCATTTATACTGTGTGCCAGTATACAAGTTTGTTAGATACAACAAGGTATCACTGCCCTCTTGAGCAGAAAAGACAATGTTCCATTTTGATCCATCCCACTCGATGATGTCATTGGCTTCAGCAATAAAGTCACTGTCGTCGGCATTCTTCCAAGCATCTGGACCGTCTTCGTTGACATACAATTCGTATGTGATCACACTGCCAGCAGGTGCGGTAGTATCTAATGTAATGTAATAGTTACTGTTCCAAATAGCAGGGTTGCTAGGATCCCATGGCTCACTAGGACCACCACTGCCAACTTCTACACCGTCAACAAATATTTTGTGATCGTTTACTTTACGTCTTAGAATGTCTGTGGTAATTTTGTGTACACTGTTTTCAGCAGTGAATGTATCTCTTACACCGCCACCAATGCCCTCAAGAATCAAATATCTAGTACCGGGCAAATTACTGCTAGGTTTAGTTCTTTGCGGATCAATAATAGCATCAAAAGAACCAAACAGAGATTCAGCTCTATAGTTAGATGGGATCTCGCTATTGCTAGGATAGCTATCAACATCCCAGTTAACAGTCATGATAGTGTCATCAAGCGGGCTTATAGCTAGATATCCAACTACATAAGTTCCATCGGGTTGCTTTAGATAAATTTTAGTTAAACCTTCTTTATAAGCAGATGGATTTAACTGTATTAGTTTATTCCAAGAAACGTACTCGCCTTTTTCTAACAATCTTATAGTATTTGATGCCACTTCGATGCTGGTAAAGACTGTAGTTTTAAGATCAAATAGTGGCTCTGAAGTAACAGGGCCAGCACTGCCCATGTGATTATCTGTACCTAAACCTTCAACATATGTTTCGCTGATATTGTCAACAGAGCCGAGAATACTAGTAACAATATTAGTAACAACACCCAGTCTCTTGACTTTAGCTGGAGGACTTAACCAAATAGGTGTTTGTAAAGTTAGAGTAGCAACGTCAATTTCTGTAGCAGTTCCTACAGGTATGCTTCTAGAACTATAGACTACAGCACTTAGATCAACAACACTTAAACTGGTCCAGTCAATATAATTGTCCGTAGTTTGTATTTCAAGACTAGGGTTGAACAACATTAAAATTTGTTCAAGTATTTGTAATTTTTGATCGTTGCTAGTAGACCAGATATCAACTTTAACAGACAACTTGTATGGCGTTGGCATTAAACGTTCAATGGTATACGCATCACCTTGTGAACTAGTATACGAACCGGTCTCTTCATCAATTTGTCGCTCTCTAATATGTATCTTACCAATAAAACTAGAGTCTCCAAGTCTGTTAGTATCGAGCTCTAAGTCAGTGATATAAAATGCTATTCTGGGAGCACTAACTACAGCATTTTCGCTGTTTTGATTTATAACACTAGCCGCCTGGCGATCTGGATCTCCATACATTACGGGAACACGTACCAATGTACCGTCTCCGTACTTGACAACAAAGTTGCTCAATAGTCTAACTATTTGAAGTAGATAGCGTCTAATTTGTCCGTCGTAAAAATATTGCATTATAAGTCTGCCTGTGGTCTTAATGCCTTGCTTAAGGCAACACGTTCATCTCTAGAACTCTGATACAATTTCCATTCCGCAGTTTGACCAGCAGGAATCTCATTAGTAAATGTAATTAATGCTTTTCCGCCAGCGCCAGCAGTAACACTGGCTACTTTTGTTTCTACAGTGTCACTGACTACATTAGCATACATGCCTGTGACAAAAGTTTCGTTGGTTTGTACAGTAAGGGTATCTGTAAGCGGTTTAATAACATCGCTGACAATAAATCCAACACCAGTTTTAGTGCTGTTGTTAATAAATGTACCTTTCTGATGATCTCTAGTATCAGTATTAGTCATTGTTGTACGTACTGAATCTTCTCTCTTGATCCATCTTGAACCGTCATATCTAAACAGCCTATTAGGAAAGAAATCAGTACGTAAGAAATAATCACCTTCTAAAGGATTTTGAGGAAACTGTATGCCATGCCCAAAGTCAACACCGTTGTCCGGAATGCCGTCGCCTAACAAGTAACCCTGGTATCCGCTACGCTTTGGTCGCTTAAGAATACGGCTAGTGTCCATTTGTGTAGAACTAGCATCAGGCGGACTAGTACTGTCGTCAACTGTTTCTAATGCGGCTCTACCATTTTCATCCACTGCTAGTGTAAACAAGTGTTGAGTTTCGTAGCCGCTCTTGGGAGCATCAATTTCTGCTTGAGCAATTAACGCATCATTGATACTGAGAGATTTTTGCTGTGAGCTAATTAGATCTCGCAGTGTAGTATCTGTTTCTTCGCCAGTGATGGGGTCAACAATTTTCTGATCAAATATGTCTTTAAATTGTTGACTGTCACTAACTTTGGTAAGTTTTAATCTATATAGATGTGGATACCACGTAGGACTAAAACCTTCTGCAGCACGACCCACATCTGTGATAACATAATATCGAGGCAAACTAACGTCAGCATCGTTTAACGCAAACTCGTCTTTCAAGTGCGGAATTTCTAGCACATCACCGCTCATTGGTTTACGCCCAACAAGCCTAATAAAATCATTTATATGTACAGTCATGTACAATGTGTCATTGTCAATAAACAAACCAAATTGACTTAAATTAAAATCTAAGTCCTGTACATTGTAAACTCCGCGGATTCTGTAAATGCTAGGATCGTATTTGCGATCTCGATTTTCTAAAAACAACAAATCTTGTATGTTTGTTTCTTTAACAGCATCGTACTGCGGTTGATCAGCAGTAGCATTAGCATCATCTGGATTTTGTGGCCCTAGGTATTTGTGTACATAGATATCTGTACCGCCAACTTGGAACATTTCGCTAGCTTGGCGGTCTATAAATTTGTAATCATTGCCTTTTTCTGGGCGGTAAAGTGATAAACGTGGCATAGTAGTGTATTTACCTGATAAATACTAAGGGAGATCCAAATGTCAGAAATCAACGCACAATTAGAACGCCAAAAAGTATACGATTATGTCCGTACCATGCTAGGTGACGGTATGATCGATGTTGAGCTCGACCCCATACACTACGAAACCGCTTTAACTAAGTCTTTATCTAAATTTAGGCAGCGTAGTCCTAATGCTGTTGAAGAAAGTTATATGTTTTTAGAGCTAAAAAAGGATGTAAATGATTACAAATTACCTGACGAAGTTATTGAAGTCCGCAGTGCGTTTCGCAGAACATTGGGTAGCAGAACTGGAGGAGGAACGGGTACAAACTTTGAACCGTTCAACCTAGCTTATACAAATACCTATCTACTAAACAGCACTATGTTAGGTGGTATTGCTACCTATGATTTCTTTAGTCAGTACCAAGAGATGGTAGGGCGTATGTTTGGTAGCTACATTGAATTTCAGTGGATCCCGCACAGCCACACATGGCGTATGTTACAGCGTCCTTTTACAGAGAAAGAAACTGTGATGTTGCGTACATATAATTATAGACCTGACTTTAATCTTATCAACGACATCTATGCTAGTCAATGGATCAAAGACTATTCACTGGCTATTTGTAAAGGCATCTTAGGCGAAGCACGTAGTAAATTTGGAACCATTGCTGGACCACAAGGCGGAAGCCAACTTAACGGCAGCGACTTAAAGGCTGCTAGTAAAGAAGAAATGGACAAGTTAGAGAAAGAATTAGAAACCTACGTACCTGGCGGCTCAGGCTATACATTTATCATCGGTTAATTATGAAAGTTCACGAGATCATTACTGAAGCTAAAGTTAAACAGGCCAAAATGACCAAGCGTCAAAACCAGTCAACTAGAGGCGTACATACATTTGGAGACGCTGAAAGGGCTAATAGCGACTATGTACAATTTAGAGTAGGCATGGCTGCAGCAGCCACTGACGGAAAGACCAAACCTGATATCGATGCTAAGAGCTGGATTGGCAAAAGAAAGGCTGCTTTTCCGTACACTAAAGAAGAAGCAGATATTCTTAAAATGGCTTATCAAGCCGCTGGCGCCGATTATGAAGACCTCAATCACGGCGACATGAACAGCAAAGAATTAAACACCACAAATAAACAAAGCCCTGTTGCTAGTAAAAAACGCAACAAATATGGCGTATAAAAATTTGACAAACTGATTAAAAAGTATAAAATATAGTATCGCTTAGGAGATACTATGATTATTGGCTTTGTTGGTTTTATTGGTTCGGGCAAAGATACTGCCGCAGATTACTTGGTTAACTTTCACGGTTTTCGACGAGATAGCTTTGCTAACACCCTTAAAGATGCAGCAGCCGCAGTTTTTGGTTGGGATCGCACACTGCTAGAAGGTCGCACCAAAGAAGCCCGTGAGTGGCGCGAACAAGTAGATACATGGTGGGCAGACCGACTAAACATGCCCAATCTTACTCCGCGTTGGATTTTACAATACTGGGGTACAGAAGTTTGCCGTCAAGGCTTTCACGACGACATTTGGATTGCTAGCCTTGAAAACAAGATGCGTAAGACCAAAGACAACATTGTTATCAGCGATGTGCGTTTTCCTAATGAAATTAAAGCTATTCACAATGCTGGCGGACTAGTAGTGCGTGTGGTTCGCGGAGATGATCCAGAGTGGTACCAAGACGCTTGGAACATGAATCAAGGCCCTCAAAACATGAGCTGGGCACTGAGCAAAATGCGTATTGAAAAGCTAGGCATTCACGCTAGCGAAACAAGCTGGATTGGCAAAGACATTGATGTCGAAGTTGATAATAACGGCAGTATCGATGACTTGTATGCCCAGATTAGAAGTCTGGTTGAAGATCAGCTCGTCGCCAGTTAAATCCTTCTTTAGCTAACACACGTTGACAGTTAGCACAAACACATTTTAAGTTTGCGGACTTAGTGTTGTTCATATTTCCGTCAACGTAAAACACATTGAACTGCTCTTTGTGTTTGCTTTTGAATCCACACTTATCACAGACAGTTTTTAGTCTGAAACCATCTTGATACCACTTAGGTATTCCTTTACCTACACCACCTCGTAGGCATACTTCGCACTTCTTGCGATAGTAAGGTTTTCCCTCTTTATAATAATTGATAGCGGCTGGTCTGAAGCCGCAAATACATAGTGGCCTTGGCATAAAGCTATTTATCCTGCCCTTTTTGATCCCTTTTTGGTAGGTTATAACGGGTCCATTTTAAGAAAATGCGCTAAATAAAAGTATAAAGAAAACCTTTAGGAGAACCTAATATGGCATTAACTTCACCAGGCGTAGAAGTCAAAGTAGTTGACGAATCGTTCTATACTCCTGCTGAGCCAGGCACAGTACCTTTAGTTATTGTAGCTTCAGCGCAAGATAAAATGAACGGTGCAGGAGACGGAACAGCTCCAGGCACCACAAAGGCCAACGCCGGCCAAGTGTATTTAATTACTAGTCAGAAAGATCTTGTCGATACTTTCGGCGACCCATCATTTAAAACTGATTCCAACAACAACCCAATTCACGCTGGTGAACAGAATGAGTATGGTCTTCAGGCTGCTTACAGTTTACTAGGTGTAAGCAATCGTGCGTATGTTGTTAGAGCAGACATCGACTTAAACCAATTAAATGCTTCTGCTACTGCTCCAGACGCAAATCCAGAAGCTGGTACTCATTGGTTAGACACCCAAACATCAAGTTTTGGTATTTTCCAATGGAACGGCGCACCTGTTACAACCAGTGGTGGCCAAACATTTACAAATAAAGTTCCTCTTGTAATTACAGACTCAACAAAAGTTGATCCTGGTACAAGTGGCCCTAACGCAAGAGCCGGGGGCGAAGTCGGCGCTTATGCTGTAGTAGCTGTAGATACAGATTCAGATACACCAGCATTGACAACAAGCCACCCATTAACACTATGGTACAAGAGCCGTACAGGTTGGGTACAAGTTGGTACCCCAGAATGGAAACGTGCTTGGCCAACCGCAGCTGGTTCTAAGGCAGTACCTGGTACTTTCCTTTCTAGTGCTAGTTTCACAATCAACGGCGAAGCTATCACAGGAAATACAAACCTTAGCCAAATTGTAGCAGATATTAACGGCAATGTAACTTTACAGGGTCTAGGTATTTCTGCTTCTGTTGTAAGTAACAAGCTTGAAATTTATAGCGAAAATGACAACAACGTCGTTATTGCTAACGTAACAGGAACACTAATTGGTAGTTCTGGTACTTTAGGACTTACTGCTGGAACATACAGACCTCTAGAGCTTCAGATGAGCAAGCACACATCACCTCCTCTATGGAAGGGCGCTCAAGACGGTTCTACAGCACCATCAGGTAATACTCCACATCCTACAGGATCTGTATGGGTCAAGACTACTGAAAGTAATCTAGGTGCTCGTTGGAGAGTTAAGCGTTGGAATGGTGAGACACTAAGCTGGGTTCAAGTTGATGCTCCGATCTATGACAGCGGCGAAGCTGCTATCTATGGTTTAGACAAGAGCGGTGGTGGTTTCAATCTACCAGTTGGACAACTTTATGTTCAGTCTAATCCAACAGAAGCATCTCCTCTATTAGGCGAATTTAAAATTTGGAGACGCGGTGCTACAACACAAACAGTGATTAGAACTGCTAAAATTAACGACGATACATTTAGTTCAGGTACCTATACTTTTGACATTGCTGAAACATTAGTTAATGATCCAGCATTACAAAGTAGCACACAAGTATCTGTAAACTTAGTAGGTAATGCCTTTGACGATGCGCTTCAAATTGCTGATCAAATCAACGAAGCTGGTTTCACACACATTATAGCAGAAGTTGATAGCCAGAACAGAATTTTAATTAAGCACAGCAAAGGCGGCGACTTCCACATTGCTGACAATGATGGCATTCTTGGTGACGCTGGTCTTACAGCATATGACTATGAGCCATCAAGTTCTTTCTATGGTACGGGCACACGTTACTTGACCAACGCACCAGCTGGCGAGTCATTTGACTGGATCGCAAGTAACTGGGAACCATTAACTTATGTTGCTAGCGATGATGCTCCGGGTAGCTTAACAGCTGACGGTACATTATGGTATAACAGCATTGTTGACGAAGTAGATATCATGATTCACAACGGCGATCGTTGGGTAGGATATCAGTATGATGGCGTTGACGGTGATTCAGCAAGTCCATACTATGACAGCGACCCTACAAAACAAACTGACCCACTAGGTCCAATCGTTGCTGCTTCTACACCAGAAACACAAAGCGACGGTACACCTCTAGTAACTGGTGACCTATGGATTGATACAAGCGATATTGAAAACTATCCAACTATCTACAAATTCAACGCTGATATTGCTAACAAGCCAATTAAAGATCGTTGGATCTTAGTTGATAAGACAGATCAAAGTTCTGAAGAAGGCGTACTATTTGCCGATGCTCGTTACAACACAGCAGGCGCAAACAGTGACGTTCCGGGCACAATTGAAGAAATGTTGTTTAGCAACTATGTCGATTTTGACTGTCCAGATCCAGCACTATATCCACGTGGTATGTTGCTATGGAACCTACGTCGTTCAGGCTTCAACGTTAAGAAGTTTGTACAAAACTACGTTGACACTGCTGGAGACAACACACGCTTTGGTGCTTCCCCAACATTCACTGGCGAAGCAATGGCTGACTACTATCCACACCGTTGGGTAACAGAGTCTGGCAACCAAGACGACGGTTCTGGTAGCTTTGGTCGTAAGGCACAGCGTAAGGTAGTTGTACAGAAGCTACAAGCTCTAGTAAACAGCAACCAAGCAATCCGCGACGAAGACGCTCGTGTGTTCAACTTAATTGCTTGCCCAGGCTATCCAGAGCTAATTGGCGAAATGATTACCCTAAACTACGATCGTGGCTTAACAGCATTCGTAGTTGGCGATACACCAGCAAGACTAACAGCAGATGCTACAAGTCTAAATCGTTGGGGTATGAACTTACGTCTAGCACTAGAAGACAACGACCTAGGTGCAGCAAGTTACGACGAATACATGGCTATGTTCTATCCATGGGGCTTTACAAGCGACAACTTTGGTAACAACGTTGTTGTTCCTCCAAGCCACATGATGCTAAGAACTATTGCTCTAAGCGATCAAGTAAGCTATCCATGGTTTGCTCCAGCTGGACTACGTCGTGGTGGTATTACTAATGCTACTGCCGTTGGTTACGTTAATGCTGAAGGCGAATTTACAAGTGTAGCTTTAAACAATGGTCAACGTGACACATTGTACGAAGCAAAAATTAACCCAATCACATTCTTTACAGGAAGTGGTCTAGTTAACTACGGACAGAAGACTCGTGCTAAGGCAGCAAGTGCTTTAGACCGAATCAACGTGGCTCGTTTAATTGTTTACTTACGTAGACAGCTAAACGCCCTAGCTAAACCATACATCTTCGAGCCAAATGACCAGCTCACAAGAAATGAAATTAAAGCTGCCGTTGAAGCCTTAATGTTAGAACTAGTTGGACAACGTGCTCTATATGACTACATTGTAGTCTGCGATGAGAGCAACAATACTCCAAGTAGAATCGACAGAAATGAGCTATGGGTTGATGTCGCTATTGAACCAGTCAAGGCTGTAGAATTCATCTACATTCCATTGAGAATTAAGAACACTGGCGAAATCAAAGGTCTATAATTAAAGGAAGATTAAAATGGCAATTTCATCATTAACTAAATTTACAGTACCTTTACCAGGCGGTGAAACCCAAGGCTTGTTAATGCCAAAGCTAAAGTATCGCTTCCGCGTTACTTTAGAAGGTTTTGGTTTTGGAACTCCTTCAAACACAGAACTAACTAAGCAAGTTATTGACGTTACCCGCCCAACAGTGGCGTTTGATCCAATTACTGTTGACGTGTATAACAGCCGTGTGTATCTAGCAGGTAAGCACACATGGAGCCCAATTACACTAAACGTAAGAGACGACGTTAACGGTAATGTTTCTAAACTAGTTGGCGCACAACTACAGAAGCAATTCGACTTCTTAGAGCAAGCTAGTGCTGCCAGCGGTGCTGACTATAAGTTCACTACTAGAATTGAAATTCTAGACGGTGGTAACGGAGCAAACGCTGCAACTACATTAGAAACTTGGGAACTATACGGTTGCTACTTAGAAAACGTTAACTATCAAAACTTGAGCTACAGTGAAAACGCATTTGTAACTGTTCAGATGAGCATCAAATACGATAACGCTGTTCAAACACCTCAGGGTAGTGGTGCTGCTCCTGGAGCACCATCGCAGCCAAGAGGCGATAGCAGTAACGATCTAATTACTGGCGCTGGAGTTTAATAATAAAAGGCCGAAAGGCCTTTTATTACGGCTGATCATTATATACCCATATTTTAATTTAGGTAAATAGTAGTAT
>JACCDW012034256.1_pt1 | contig 14902 bp, 16 predicted proteins | sample 7449781 | NCBI WGS metagenome assembly JACCDW01 (sample SAMN15323449, study PRJNA562643) | freshwater metagenome | isolation source: river surface water | place: USA:Blue River Watershed | collected 2017-08-18
CGATTACATTTTTCAAGAAGTTTTAACATTGATGTTCTTTCTAAATCATCTCGGGATTTGATGGAAGTAATCAACTTTGCCGCAGTTTTTGAATGCCCGACAAATTCGGCTATGTAATTGAAATTTACAAATTCAATTCTCGTTGACAACTGCCTAGTAGCATCAGCCGCAGAACCTAAAATTTCATACTCCATATTTGCAATAAAGTTAAATCCTGTGGGATGTAAAATGTCAATATTGTTTTGGTGAATAACAAAATCGAAATCATTGTCGAGTTTAAATACATCATCGCCTATACCTTGCAATGTATCGTCAATGAAACGAATGAGTTTTTTTCTAAGAAGCCCTTTAAATATTGTCGGTCTTTTAACGGCTATTTTTTTCGATCCATCATTGTGTCTAAAAATAGCAAAGTAATATGTAATACTTTTGGCGATTTGACCAATTTCGACATTTACAATCGGAATATTTCTTTGATTATATAGATCGCGAAGCGATTGTAAATGTTCGTTGTTTAAAGGAATAATTAGTTTTTCAGAAGTTGCATACTTCTCACTTGCTTGATATAGTTCTGGTTCTCCAACAATAGCAAAATAAGTGTTGTAAAATTCTTCATGCATATCATAAAGAAACTGTCTAACAGAATCATCTATGGGAATTCGAACTATTGATTGTTCGCCTTCAATGATGGCGCAAATTCCAAATTCAATATTTCTGTATTCTTCAATTGGCATAGTTATACTTTTTTAATTCAATGAATACTGAGCTACTTAGTCTATGAACTTTAATTTCGTATAGATCTTTGGGTATGGATGAGCGAGTTGTTAAGAGAATTGCTGATTCATAACTCTCAATTGTATAAACTCTGTATCCTTGAATGGCAAATAGAATATTTACAAAATGCAAATTCATATTCCATAGCACAAAAAGAACCAAACAAATCGCGAATAACACGGCTCCAAATTCTCGATTATCATTGATTGAAACGCTGTAAAGCGGCAGCAAAACTGTAAAAAGATAAGTGAACAAATATTCCTTATTGTTCTTTGAATCTGATACATCCAAAACGAATACATCATTGCTTTTACGTGCAAAATAGATTCTCAATTTGATAATTATAAAGGGAAGGGTCAAAAGCAATGTCACTGCAATCTGTAAGTGGTTATCATCCACAACAGTTTCCATTCCTCGTATTCCAACAAGAAGGAATAAAGGAGCCATACTGCTTACTAGCATCGTAAATTTCACCAATGGTAGCCCTTCATTAGATTTCATAGCAACCTTATTTAATAATTTTTTAACTTGCGTACTTAACGACTTTTTCAAACTCATAGCCGTTTGAAAAGTTTACCCAACTACCCACTCCCCGCCATCAACACAATGGTATAAATGCCCGAATATGTTAGTATAAATACTAAATATGCATTTGTTCGTTTTGATGGTTCTGTTTTAAAGTATGGAAAGTGCTAGTTACTCAAATTGCAGCTGGCAATGAAAATGTACTTGAATTGAATAGGAGGGGATTATCGTTAAGGAAGAAAGATCATACCTTAGTTGATATGCTTTAATAGAATAAATAGGTAAAAAATCTATGTTGATACAAGGAAGGAAGTGAGTTTTCCGGCTAATTCCCATCTATTTCCGAAATTTTTCGGTTAATTTCCTGCGTTCGTACTTATTTTAATTGAAATCCCAGATTTTTCCGTTGATTTTACAGTGAAAACGCAGAAGATTCCTACAATTTTACTTGAAATAGGTTGTTTTTATTAAATAATTAATCAAAACAGAAATTTTAGTTGTTTTCTGGGATAAGTTGGTCAGTTGTTTTACATAGAAATGATCTTTAATCAAATCTGCAATTTCAAAAACAACTTCAAAATATCGATAGGCTTTATTAAATGCGCTAATGAAAATTTATTAACTACTCTTTATAGTTAGACTTCTTGAGATTAAAATTTAGGCGTTCATATTTTGATTAATGGCAAGTTCAATTCTACATTGAGAGCTTGGCCAAAAGAAAATAACAAGCGATTCCAAATTAGAACAATTAGCAACTGATATTAGGATATTTGGATAATCAGTTCCTTTTGATTGGTAATAATTTTGTTTAACCAAAAGGAAATTATGAGAGGAATTTTAACATTATCAGCAATTTTAATAGGTTTCAATAATTGTATTTTTGCTCAAACACCTGTTCAACAAGGTTACGCAACTTTAAATTGGTCAGATGAATTTAACACGCCAAATATTTCTATAAATAATTGGTTGTTAGTGAACAACTGTGATCATGTAGAAGGTAATCAATTATATAAGGCATCAAATATTGCAGTTGATAATGGATCATTATCAATTACAATCAAAAATGAAATTACTACTTTCCCATCAGTTGATTTAAGCTTAGTTTCTTCATCCTCTGCTTGTGGTAATTATGATAATCTAATTTACAACTATTCCTCAGGCTGGGTTGAAAGTCAATATTTGAGAGCTTTTGATAAAGGGTACATTGAAGCAAGAATAAAGATGCCGTCTACACTTAAAGTTTCTCCTGGCTTTTGGTTATGGCGCGATGAAGATCCGATAGCCACAAATGATGCTGAAATAGACATTTTTGAGCACGTGGTAGCACCGACAAGTCTTTCAGAGTATAGTACTAATATCCATACAAATGCAAGTGCAAATCCTAATTTAGCTTTAGAGAATGAAAATTATGTGAGGATTTCAAAACCCGGATTTAACTTTAATGAATGGCACACCTACGGTATAGAGAAATCAGACGACAGAATTATTTGGTACCTTGACGGTGAGGTTGTAAGAGTATTATACAATCATGATATTACAGATTCCCAAAGGATAATTTTTAACATTAAAGTAGATGCGATTGCGGCTCAAATGGGATCAACGATTTTCGATAATATGCTCATTGATTATGTTCGAGTTTATGATTTAAACTATCCATGTGCCAACAACGGTGTAATTTGTTCTAGTTTATTTCCGTCTTCTAGTTCATTTGAAAATTTATCCATTGGTAACGGGGCTTGTATAAACACCGTTCAACCAAATGCTATTTATAGATTTAATGCCGAAAAAAGCATTACAATCCCTAGTAGTTTTGAATGTCCACAGGGATCACAAATAATATTATTAACAGGCGGTTGCCATTAATTTTTTAAATATGAAAACAATTTTTACATCAATTTTATTTTTTAGTTCATTCTTATCTTTCGCTCAATTAAAAGTAGACGGAAATGGTAAAGTTATTATTGGAAATTTAACTTCGTCTACAAGTCCTAATTGTGAAATAGGTGGTAATTTATTAATTTCCCGAAGCAGTATTTATGGAAATACTGATTTATATATCAAAACTAATAATGGCCTTCCTGGTGTAGATATCGGAACAAATAAAAATGGTATTGCATTTTTCTTGAATGGAAAATATAATAAGCTTTATGCTTCTCATTATTACAAAATGTCAGATTCCATTTTAAAATTCAATCATTTTGATATTCAGTCTCCATTGGATAAAATTCAAATGCTTCAACCTTATTATTATAATACATATTCCATAGATGATAGCCAGAATGTAACAATGAATGCTGAATACGGATTCTTTTCACAAGAAGTTGAAAGCACATTAGCAGAGGTAAATATTACAAAAGATATTCATGACGTCAAGCTGCTGGATTACGATCAGATTATTCCCCTATTAGTGGCTGCAATGAAAGAGCAACAATTGCAAATTGATGCATTAACCCAAGTGATTAATTCATGTTGCAATTCAAACCTAGAAAAAAATAGTACGACATCATTATTGAAAGATGAGAAATCAGGAATTACAAATCTCTCTCCAAATCCAAATAATGGCATTTTTAAAATAGATTATGTGGTAAAATCCGATGCTAAAAAAGTTACTTTTGAAGTAATTGATTTAAATGGCAAAGTGCAAAAGACTTTAGATGCAGGTATAAATGGGTATAATTCAAATAGTTTTCAAATGGAACTATTTGGCTTTAAGCCAGGAGTATATTCAGTAAAGATGTTAGTAGATGGTATTTCTACTGATACAAAGAAGATCTTTATCCAATAAAATCCATCACATGAGAATTCTTGTTTTTTTGAGTATTGTCTTACTCACAAGTTGTAGCCATTTTACACAACCAGAATTAAGAAAGTATAGTGTAAGAATGTGGAGTGATGACAACACGCTCGTCGGCAATTTTTCTCAAATCATGACTTTGGTAGAGAAAGATAAGGATCAACTTATTTATTTAGTTAATAATATGCACTTTGATACACTCCATTTAGAAGGTAAAAAGGTATTTGGGACCTTACATTCAGTTTATCCGAATCAAGCTCATCTTTATGATTTTGAAGGTGTTATTGTAAATAAAGCTGGAAAAGAGTTTTCGATTAACGGTACGAGAATATATAAGCAAACAGGCGATTCGCTTCATTACGAAATATTTTAGTCATGTCTAGTAATTCAGCCCTTTTAGTACTTTTCTTTTGCTTTAGCAAGATTTTAGTAGGACAAACAAACTATTTACCCAGCATTTCAATTACAGCAAATACGGGTCCTGCAACGTATTGGAATAAAAAAATTACGAATGTTGGTTTTGTACATGATTATCAATACGGACAAATGAACTCCATAGGGTTCAATACCAAGTTCCCTATCCAAGCTGTAAGTTTAACTTTTGGGCTTGAATATCAATATTTGTTTTTTAATTACAGAGGAGTTGGGCCCTTCTCACAGGAATTACAACAGATACAAACAATATACAGATACAAGGGTATACAACACGTTATTGCAGCACCAATTTCTTTGAATTATTCAATTAATGATAAATATTCACTTGGTCTTGCTTTCACACCCAGGTATATACTAAGCAGTAAAGATGATTATGTGAAGGAAGGCGTTGGTATATTGAATGCCTCGGATGAAGAAACTATAAATCGAAATTCAAGCAATTGGAATAAATTCCAATTATTGGGCGGACTGGTATTTTCGAGAAATTTTAATTTAAAATCGGGTAATCAATTTTATGTTCATCTTTCCACAAATATTTCTTTGACTAATCCGGGTGGTACAGACGTATTTGTAGCTCCCTTGAGCACACCTGAAGTAAAAAGTAGATTGGTTTCAGGACAACTTGGAATTTCGTATGCTCTAAATTAATACTCTCCCCGCAATCTTACCATTCGGCGTTCTCTTCTGGAGACTTCAAATGCGTTAATATCGTCTTTTATTTCTTGATCAGTACGGGGTTTATAAAAACCCTTTAAAATACATTCTCGCATGAGTGCATTTCCCGTTTTAACATCAAATGCTTTCATCAATTTGGTTCTTGTCAGATCAACGGTTTTTTTGGATGCATCAATTTGTTTAGCAATATCCTCGCTTTTGAGTCCATCGCAAATCAACATGAGCACCTTAAAATCCCGCTGGGTTAATTCATTTTTCATTCTGAATCTATCCGCTTTTTCTTGTTCATCATGCCCCGAAAAAATAGCTTTTTCTGAGAAAGCATTTAAAAACCTTCCATTCTTATGCACCTGTTCTATAGCTTCTACCATCTCTGCTGTAGAGCAGTTTTTTAAAAGGTAGGCGCCAACTCCATCTTTCAACATTTTAAAAGCAATTTCAAAGTCATCATGCATTGATAGCATGATCACTTTTACTGAAAGCTCATCTTGAATTATTTTTTTGTAGGTTCGAAAGCCATTGAGAATCGGCATTTCAATATCGAGTAAAACCACATCAACCGGATGCTTCGCAAAAAGATCAAGAAATTGTTGTCCATTTTCGGCCTCAAAAACTACCTCAATACGATCCCTGTATTCAGTTAGTAATTTTGAAATACCAGACCTAACTAATTGTTGGTCATCTACAATTGCAATTTTAATTAGTTCTACGTCGCTCATAGACAGCATTAATTTAGATCCTTTGTTAGACTAATGATACCACGATTTTTCTTTCTACCGTACAATATCTCAGCTTCAATTACGCTTAAACGGTAACGAATATTCTCAAGTCCTAGATTTTCGGTATTTGCGGAAAGACGTAAAAAATCTTCTTGTGTTAATGTGATGCCATCGTGCTGAATCGTAAGTATGAGCCGCTGGTCTTGAATTCCAATGCGCATTTCAATTGAATTTGGATGACTATGCTTCAGTAAGTTTGTCATTAATTCACTTGTGATATAAAAGAAGTGCATCATGAGCTCATCAGTAAGCTCAATATCTTCTGGAAGTTCATCGATAAAATTGAAGTCATCAATTATATGCAAAGATTTTTGTGACCCCATTCGTTTAAGGCTTTCCGATAAGCCAAATCTCACTAGATAGTGCGGCATTAACTCTTTAAATAGATTTCTAAGATTATGGGTGCCTTCATCAAGCAGATTCACAGCATTGTAGAAAAATTCTTTATTTACTTTTCCCTTCTTGAAGCTCTCTTCAACGCTGGATAAATTTTTACTCACGATAGAAAGAAGCGCGCCGACTTCATCGTGTAAGCGACGCGCAATTCTATTTCTTTCTGACTCTTGTGTGGTAATGGTGTTGTGTAATAATTCGATTTCTTTTCGATCTTTTTCTTCTTGAACCAATTTCTTATTCAACTCAAATATCATTCGATTTTTACGGGCAAGTAAAATCATACCCAATCCCATAAGAAAGGCAAACCCCATTCCGAGTGGAATAATAATTTCTATGTCTTTCGTATTGACCATAATATATGGCTAATGGATAAATTGTAAATTAAAGTTGCCAATGCAAAAATTACGAAACCAAATTTGAAAATGGATGAGTCAGTAATGTATATTTTTTGAAACATCACGAAGGAAAATGCTAAGATGTAATAAAAGAAGAAAGTGTATATAATTTTCAAAAAAGCACGATCAATATTTAATTTGAAATAAAGAATTTGCCAAGAATTCAAAATAATAAGTCCAAAGGTTGTGCAAGAACTAAATAAATTGTTCTCAAATAGATTTGAGGTTACAAATAAATCAAGTAGGCAAGAAATACAACCGATTAGTAAATAAATGCTGAAATACTTATTAGAATGAATCTTGTTTAAAATTTGAAGTATGATAACAAATTCGAAAAGTACCGAAATATGAAATGCGGGTAATGAATTTTGTATTTTAACTTGCAAAATGTAAACAGATAAATCACTTAAAAATTTGACAATGATTAAAATTGTGACAAATCTGAAGATAGTATTCTTTGCACACAATGTTAGTGCTCCTGTTAATAGTAAAGGAATTATACTGCTAAAGAGAGCAAGGTAATATACTATATTGAAAAAAATCAAGAGTTTAAAGAATTAGAGGATGAACAGATTGGAGGACAAGCACCAAAGCTATCAGCAATCAACCCATCGGCTAAATCATTTCCTACATCATCTGTTCCAACGACTACAAGATTTTGTTTGCCAAATTCATTTATTCCGAAATAAATTCTGATTCCTTCACAACCCGGCTGATTAAGAATTCTATCAAAAATATTTTTGGAACCAATAAATCCTATAGTCTCGCCAGGAATAATACTATTTCTGTAACGTGCAGTCATTGCCGCACCATCTTCAAGTGTGATAAATTCACCTTCATTTCCATTAAATGACATAATTTAAAATTTTAGTTGAACAATAATTATTTTAAGGCGAAAATAAAGGTTAAGTAATTTTTAGGAAAGTTTATAAAAGAGAAATCAATCTTTAACCCTTTAACTTTAGAACTTGTACTAAAAGCTAACTGATTTACTACTGTCGGATCATTTTTTTCGAAGCAATAATTTTACCATCTGCTACTAATGTATAAGTATAGACACCAGTGCTAAGATCGTTTGCATACACCGTTAATTCAGAAAATCCACGATCCTGAATTTCAATGCTTTGAATTAATTTCCCCTCATTATTATGAAATAATATTTGTGCATATTTAATTTCGTCAGGCAATTCCATGGTTATATTGGTTTGCTCTGCAAACGGATTTGGAACATTTTGATTCAAAACTATTGTCGGTGAATTGCTTAATTCAACTTTCATTGAGTTTTTAACGGGATTAGAATTTGTTTGATTCATTGAGAAAGATTCACCATTGCATATATTCAAATTATTAATGCAATTTTCTAACATTGTCAATCGATCATTTAATGAATTGATAATTGAATCTTGAAAAGAGTTTATCGTTGCGAGTTCTTGTATTGCTTCGGTAAGTATTGGCACAACCTTGTTATAATCAACATGTAGTAAAGAATCTGAATCGAAATAAGTTAAACGACTATCTACAGTATCAACTTCTTGTGCAATAAAACCAATGTGCTCTGTAGTATCGAAGGCATAATTTGGATTGGTTTGAGTCCAATAATATGAAACACCACGCAAGGAACTTATTATATCCAACGCATTCTGAAGGTTGGAGACATTGGTTTTAAGGCTAGCATCACTGAGAGTTTGTCTTTCAACTTTAGTATCTAATTCTTGAACTGCTTTAGCAGTAATCGGTATTATTGCATTGCAGTTCAATGATTTATAGTATACTGGCGGGCCAATAAATTGGCCAGTACTATCCATAAGTCCGGGGTTTATACTTTGGTTTACTAGTTCAGGAAGTATTGTTTCTACCTCTTGTGCTATAAATCCATATTGTTTTTTACTTCCAAAAGCAAATTCTAAGTGATTAATAGTATCCATGAAATAGGTTTTAGGTGATAATTTGTTTATTGTTTCCAGGGCAGATTCTATTTCAGATATATTCAGTTTAAACATTTGATCGCTTATAACTCCAAACGTGACCCCCTCAATATCACCATTAAAGTATCCTGCTCTTTCTATTGGTGTTGTAGGGTTACCATTGATTATACCCGTTATTCCATAATTGAATATTCCATAATTGCCTAATGCAGCACCTCTTAAACCACAAAATCCTGAGAAATTATTTCCATCACCCCGTGCTACTCCAATAGCACCAGTCGGTGTTCCGTTGTTTGTGCTTGTTGTTTGCAATGCATCGAAAAATCCCGCAGTACAGCCTATACCTGTTTCAAAGGCATGAATCCGTGCTCGTAGAGTCGTCCCACAGTCAACACCGGCCCCCAAGCGGTATTTATCTGAATTAACATCTTGTCCTGGAAAATATATATTATGATTGTTAGTTAATATTTCATAATGGCTCATTAAAGGATTGGGATTGTTACCACAATAATTCCCTAGAGCAGAAGAGTTAGAATTTACATAAATTACATTCCCATTTGCATCAACGGATAATACTCCATTTCCAGGATTGGATAACGGTATATTTGAACTGTTTAAGAGTCTGAATTTAAGACCGCTAGATCCATTTATTGATCCAAAATAGGGGGATGTTGTTGAGGCAAAAATTTCTAATGTATTTAATGGAGAAGACCCTGTGGTTTGAAAATTTCCAATCCCAACACGGCCATTGTTGCCATCCGTCCAAAGTTGCATAATTTCCAAACCGTTAGGTGTTGAGGAAATCCCGTTTGAAGGAGCGGCAGTAAATAAAAACCGCATAACATCACCATTAGAAGGGTTGTTAGAAGGGTTATTTCCCCAATTAATAATTGCTTCGTGTTGATCTAAATTAACCTTTCTTAGTCCGACGTACATATTATCATAACCTGTCTTACTTGAGTACAGAGTGCCTACATCCATCCAACTTCTCCACCCTGCTCCAGATGCAGACTCTCCTCCAATAGCCAACATTGCCAGTGGATGTGCAGTTCCAATGCCTACGTTACCTGCTTTTGCAGTTGCATACCATGGACTCGAACTGGTTAAATCATGATCTAATCCTAATATTCTCATCCTTTCAATTTCACCTCCGGCATTGAAAATCAAATCTCTTTGCGAAGCCTCCAAATAAGCATTCGAGCTATTTAATAATGTGGAATTATGAACAGGTGTTCCTGGTCTTGTATAAGCCCGAAACTTTCTTGAACGATGTTCAAAATTTCCAGTATATAACTCCCATTGATTAAAATCTTGGTCACTTCCATCTGTCCTGAATAACTCTCCATAAACGTTATTAATATGAGGGGGAGGTAATAAAAATTCGTCTATATGTAGTCTGGATTTAGGGGTTTGGAGCGAGGCTTGAAAATCTCCAATTCCAATTGATTTCCATTGAGTTGTTAAAAGTCCATTTGAGGAGTTACCAAATTTTTCACTTATGATCCCTCCATTAGTCCATTGACTAAAGGAAAGAAAACTGTTTAAACAAAAAATTAACGACGTAGAAGTAATTTTCATAATTTATAGATTATGCCAGAATAATTCTCACTTCCGCTTTGAAAGTAATAGTATCCTGACGTGCAATTTTTACCATTAAAATCTGTTCCGTCCCATTTTTCTGTTCCGGTTAGACTTTTTACTTTAACACCCCATCTATTAATAATATTGATGCGCTCCGAGCTCATTGCTGTGGGTATATACCAGAAATCATTTATACCATCTCCGTTTGGTGTAAATACATTAGGCACATTCTCAAATGGAGTTACTTGGATATTATCAATGAAGTAATAACAGTGAAAATCACCATTCATAAAATCAGCGTGTGTCAAGCTATTTTCAATATCTAATTGAGATATTTCGCCAAAATAACCTATGGTTAAAAATTGCTCATCTCCGCTGGCCAGATATAGCGCTTCAACTTTTGTCCAGTTCTGTTTGTCCGTGATTACACCGCATGGAAATACTTGTCTTGGAAAGTTGCTTGTGTTTGCGATATTAATCATTAAAGTGGTGTCTCCTGTAAAAGCGTATTCAATGACAGATGCTCCAATAATATTATTTAATGAATTTGGATCTTCTGGAAGCTTAGCTTGAAGACTAATTTTATACCAGTGGTTTGCCTCCAATTTTTCAGACAACTTAGTTTGAATTGTTTCCTTCCATGAACCTGACGTAAAAAAATCGAAACCGGCATAATTTTGACCATCGGCTGGTTCGCTGCAACCAAGATCACAACATACGATATTTGGATTTACACTCCAGATAGCATTTGAACTAGAACAAGCTGCGTAAAGGTCAGTTATACAGCTGTTTTGCAATGTGGTTCCAGGCCAAATGTAAGGGAAATACCAGCCTTCGGCACGGTATAATTGAGAGACATTATCTGGACATTCGTTTAATTTTTCAAAACTGCCATTGGGGATCAAATTTTGAGAATATAAAGAAAATATGCTACAATTAATTACCAGTAAAAATAAACATCGTATTCTCATTTTTTTGTTTATTTTTTGCCTGTCTTTTTTTTCGTAGGGGTTTTTATTTTACCTTTTTCCCATGCTTCATATTTTTCCCCTGATCTTTTTCGATCTAACCCTGTCTTTGAGAGGTCATCATTTTTGTATGTTTTAGCCATGTTTATTAAAAAATAATAACTAATTCAAAGGCAAATCTATTGATTGGTAATAGTTTTTGTTGACGTAAAATCCTAATGAATATTGCTAATTGTTCTAAAAACGAGTTACCATTATGGTATTTAAATCATATTTAACCAGAATAATATTTTATAAGCCATTTGATACCCCATTTGCCCACCTTGCGATTTCCATTTCACAATAGGATTTCATTGTAGTTGCGATTTGTTCAGGATTGTTTTCATATAATTCATAAGCTGTTCTTGCTTCTTTTATTAGATGGCTTTTTTTGAATTTAACCCCATGAAAAAGCTTATCTCTAATTCTACCTGCAATTTCTACTACATCATACCTGTATTTTTTCCCATCTATATGGACTTCAGAGAAAGCCCCACCTTCAAGCCCCAATAGGTATTTAACCGCTTTTCGACTAGGTCCTATGTCACTCTTTATTTTGTAAGCAAGGCATTCTAAGCAACAAAAAAAACGAGCTATTTGAAAATGCGGATTGGATTCTTTTAATGCATCATGGTACATACTCAACCCAAATTCAAAATGTTCATCTTTTTCAATTGCTTCGATTATATTTTTTATCTGATTTTTGTAATCCTGCCCGGAATTTCCAAAGCCTAATCGTAATTTTTTATTACTATGTGGTAACAATAACCTGAAGTAGCTTTGGTCTTTAGTAAGGGTAAGGACTCCGAAGGCTGATATTTCATCTCCAGAAGACCAACTAATCACTTTAATTGCCTTATTAAATTCAACTTTAGCTTCTTTTTCTAAAAGTTCAGGTGATGCATTTGATGAGTTAATAAATACTAACGCAACCACAGGAAAGGCGCCACTACCTTGAGTAAATAGGTTATTAAGGCCGCCTTGGTCAACAGCTACCTCTGCAATTTGCGCTGAGTATAGACCTAAATATTCTGCCTGAGATTGAAATCCGAGAGGTTTTAATGGAATTGCAAACAAATTTGCCTTTATCTCTAAAGCTTCCTGAATAAATGCACCATAATACAACTCATGTACAGCCGGTCTTAATTGTAGAATATCCTTTATAAATCCTTCTTTCATATAATTGCAGCTAATGATTTCTGTATTTTCATTTGTAGCCTTTTGAAACTAAAAACTGTCCGACAGCGTCAATCTTTTTATTTGCCTAAATGATTTATTTGATATTATTTTACCACTAATGAAAATCCCAAGATGATGACAGTTCTTCTCGATTAGCAGTAGATGTCTGAAATGTCAGGATTCGTCTCCTTGTTTAATGGATACCAATTTTCTATCGGTGCTCTCTGAGCAAAATAGTCTAAGTGTGCTCGTTTAGTTTCTTCTACTACTTGTTGCCAACTCCAAGGTATTACTGTAGCCATTGAATTACTGTCAAAAATTCAGTCGTTGGTTTCTTCAATAAAAATTGTTGTTTTTACTCTATCAACAACTTTGTTCTTTGTTCGTCAGATTGCTTTTGAAATGATGATTAAATTGACATTTCCTTGATTGTGAACTTTCACTTTGCAGCAATAATCCTTTTTAAATTCCTGTATTATCATATTTCCTTGTTTAAGTCTAAAGTAATTGTCCAATTTTATGTTCATATTCTTTTTGGTTTCCAGCTTTCATTGCTCCCCAAATTTCCATCAGTTTCGTTTGATTTTTTGCAATCCATTCCTTAACAGTTTTGTCATATTTAAAGTCCAAGTCGCCTGCAACTCGCACTCCGTCATTTATGCGATAACTTGCTTTATGTTTTTCTTTTCCATAGTTAATATGTATATGAGGTGAGTGGTTGTCTGGCTCCATTCTAAATTCTAACGGCAACATTTTTTTAAGAAGGACTTCTAATAATCCCACTTTTCCTTCTTTTGTCATTAAGTCAACAAAAGCGAACTTGTCTTGTAAGTTTTCTAATTCTTCGTTCATTTTATTATTTGTTAAGGGTGTCGTCCAAAAATTGCCACTTACTTGTTTATATGTGCACCTTGCTTCAATGATTTTATTCAAAGGTCAAATATCCCTACGAAATCAAATCAACAAAATAAATCAACTAATCGAGAGGGTATTAATACTCGAATAAGTTAGTATTTATCCCAAAACATAAACACAAAACCACAATCAATCATCCCCCATCTCCAAAAAAGGCCGGACATGTTCTCGCAACCAAGGGACATCGACACCGTACGAAAGAAGTCTTTCATCCGGAATTTTCATGAGTGCTTTTACTTGAGCTACTTTAAAATAATTGCGCTTTTTAATCCGAGTAGGAGTAAGCTTTCCCTCCTTAATGTAATTGTCCATAGTACGCCTACTCACACGTAGCATTCGCATCACATCATAGGTATCTACCCATTTAGAGGTAAACTCGCCAACGGGATTTTTGAAGCTTTCCATGTCGGCCTGTAATTGCTGCATTTGAGACTTCAAGATTTGAAGCTCTTCAAAGATCATTTCATTGGTGATGGTTTTACTATTTTTCGCTTCCATAGACGACTAAAGTAAAATCATTTTTTCTGAAGAAAAAAGCTTCGGACACTTGAGTACGGAATAGGACGCAAACTTAGACTTGTTTGGACATATTAAGACTATTATTCGATTTTGATAAATAAGAAACTGGCCGATTTCCAATGTTCATTTATTCATTTGTTCAATGTTCACCGGGGTACTTTATTGAAGAAATGGAAGCAGGTAGAAATCGGAAAATATCGATAAGAAAAAACAACTTTCGTTAAATTATTTTATCTTCGTTTTGTCGTTCTTTTTTGTTGCTTATCTGTTGCTCAAAGAAGCCGAAATCTGATGAGTTGTTGCTCATTTGTTGCTCGCGAAAATTGCGAAAAACCGCTCTAGTAAAGGGATACGGGTTTTATCTTTTGTTATCAGTTCATGTATCGGGAAGTAAACGTTGAAGATTATGCGTAACTTGTTATTAAAAGGATAAAACAATGTGTTTTTGTCCTATATAAGGTAAGTTATAAGAGAACAGCACCGCTATATTGCCTGAAAATGTAAATGATTTCAGCATAGGGATTCAAGGTTAAAGTTGACCTTTGTACTGTATGAAATTAAAAATTCAATATACTTCGGATTTGCATTTAGAGTTTACTCATAATAGCAAATTCATCAAAGAAAATCCATTACAACCTGTGGGGGATATTTTGGTATTGGCAGGAGATATTGTTCCATTTGCAATCATGAATCAACATGATGATTTTTTTAATTACATAGCAGATCATTTTGAACATACGTATTGGTTGCCTGGCAATCATGAGTATTACCATTTTGATATTACTGATAAAAGTGGGATCTTGAATGAACGAATAAAAAATAATGTAACATTGGTGAATAATACTTCAGTTGTTCATGACGGAGTTAAATTGTTGTTTTCAACCCTGTGGAGCCATATTAGTATTGCGAATCAATGGCAGATTGAAAGAAACTTGAATGACTTTCACCAAATAAAACACAATGGTTCCCATTTTACCTCGGAACATTACAATGCACTGCATTA
>JACCDW011512990.1_pt1 | contig 14901 bp, 16 predicted proteins | sample 7449781 | NCBI WGS metagenome assembly JACCDW01 (sample SAMN15323449, study PRJNA562643) | freshwater metagenome | isolation source: river surface water | place: USA:Blue River Watershed | collected 2017-08-18
GCCAGCGCATTGGGCGCCTTGGCATTCAGGCGGGCGGCCAGGACCAGGGCTTCGTCCAGGGCCGCGCCGGTGGCGGTGAGCCGGTTCACGACCCCCAGGGCATGCAGGCGTTGGGCGCCGATGCGTTCGCCGCCCATGAGCAGCTCGCTCACCACCTGGCGCGGCAGCGATTGCGTGAGGCCCCAACTCGCGCCACCGTCCGGCGACAGGCCGACATTGGCATAGGCCATGAGGAAGAAGGCGTCCTCGGCGGCGATGATGAAGTCGCAGGCCAGCGCCAGCGAGAAGCCCGCGCCCGCTGCAGCCCCCTCGACCGCCGCGATCACCGGCTTGGGGAAGGTGCGGATCGCCTCGATCCAGGAGTGAAGTCCCTCGATGCTCTGGGCCTGCACCTCGGGCGGCTGGCGCCGGCGCTCCAGCAGGCGCTGCAGCTGCCCGCCCGCGGAGAAGGTGGCGCCTTCCCCGGTGATGACGACGCTGCGCACCTCGGGCAGGCTCTCGGCCACGCCCAGGGCTTCGACCCCGGCGGCATAGATCTCGGGGCCGAGCGCATTGCGGTGCTCGGGGTTGGACACGGTCAGCACCAGCGTGCCGTCGTGGCTGGTGCTCTTGATTTCGGCGGGCATGGTCGGGGCCTCGGTGGGTGTGCAGCGTGGGCGCGTGGGCAGTGCCCGCGGGTCAGGTCTCTTCCTGCAGCAATGACAGACCGATCGCGCCGCGCCGGCGCAGCCAGGGACTGGGGCGGTAGCGCTGATCGCCGTAGACGGTCTGCATGTTGAACAGCACCTCCAGCACATTGGCCGGGCCCCAGCGGTTGCCCATGGCCAGCGGGCCCATCGGGTAGCCCAGGCCCAGGGTGACCGCGGTCTCCAGGTCGGCCGGCGTACAGATGCGCTGCTGGCAGATGTCGCTGGCGATGTTCACGATGGCCGCGACGACGCGTTGCGTCACGAAGCCGCCGCTGTCACGGATCACGCTCACGGCCTTGCCGTCGCGGGCGAAGAGGGCGTGGGCGGCGTCGCGCATGTCAGCGCGCGTGGCCGGGTTGGTGGCCAGCACGCGGCGCTTGGTGGCCGAGTCTTCCACCAGCAGGTCGATGCCCACGGTGCGTGCCGGGTCCAGGCGTTCCACCACGGCCACCGTGGTCACGTCAAAACCCAGGGGCGCCACGAGGGTCAGGGCCTGGGGGGAGGGCGATTGCCCGGTCTCGATGCGCGCGCCCAGGTCCTTCAGCAGCTGGTACAGCTCGGCCCGACGCGCGGCCCGCGTCGACACCCAGACCGGCGGCAACTCGTCCACCTGCGGCACCGGCGGCTCCGCGGGCACCTGGGCCTTGTCGGACTCGTAGCGGTAGAAGCCTTCACCGGTCTTGCGGCCCAGCAGGCCACCGGCCAGGCGCTGGGCAGTGATCACGCTGGGCCGGTAACGCGCTTCCTCGTAGTACTGGTGGTAGATCGATTCCATCACCGGGTGCGAGACATCCAGCGCGGTCAGGTCCAGCAGCTCGAAGGGGCCGAGCCGGAACCCGACCTGGTCACGCAGGATACGGTCGACGGTGGCGAAGTCGGTCACGCCCTCGTTCACGATGCGCAGGGCCTCGGTGCCGTAGGCGCGGCCCGCATGGTTGACGATGAAGCCGGGCGTGTCCTGCGCGCGTACCGGGGTGTGGCCCATGGCGCGCACGAGGGTGTCCAGCGCATCGCACACGGCCGGGTCGGTGCGCAGGCCGGGGATCACCTCGACCACCTTCATCAGGGGGACCGGGTTGAAGAAGTGCAGTCCCGCCAGGCGTTGCGGGCGTTGCAGGCCCGCGCCGATGGCGGTGATCGACAGGGACGAGGTGTTGCTCGCCAGCAGGCCCTCGGGCCCGAGCAGCGTCTCGAGTTCTGCAAAGAGCTGGCGCTTGACGTCCAGGCGTTCGACGATGGCCTCGATGACCAGGTGACAGCCTTTGAGCTCCTGCAAGGTGCCGACCGTTTTCAGGCCGGCCTTGAAGCCTGCGACCGCAGCGGGCTCCAGGCGCCCCTTCCCCTGCAGCTTGTCCCACTGGCTGGTGATCTGCTGGCGTGCAGTTTCCAGCGCGGCGGCTTGCGTGTCGTACAGGCGGACCTCGCAGCCCGCCTGCGCGGCCATCTGGGCAATGCCTCGGCCCATGGCGCCAGCGCCGACGACGCCGACCGTTTGAATACGTGTATGCATGGGCCGATTATCGACGCGGGCCAGGCAGCTCCCCGGCGTTCACCTCAATACATTCGTACGCATTCAGCGGGCTTCGGCCGCCCGGACGGCCATGCGGCTGGCCAGTACGCTGGTGCCCATGGCTGTTACCAACCCCGCGAGGGCTGCCCAGTTGAGAAGGCCGAAACCGCCTCCGGCAATCAGCAGCCCGCCGATCGCCGCGCCCAGGGCCTGGCCGGTGTAAAGCGCCGAGGTGTTCAGCGCCACCGAGGCCGAGGCCACGTCGGGTGCGAGTGCGACAAGGCGTGCCTGCTGTGCCGAATTGCTCGAGAAGCAGCCCAGGGCCCAGGGAATGCTCACCAGCGCGGACAGCAGGAGGGTCGTGCCCAAGGGCCAGGCCAGCAGGCTGGTCGCGATGGCCGTGAGGCCCAGCAGCACGGCGCGGTCGGGGCCGAGCCGGCCGATGTAGCGCATCATCAGCACATTGCCCAGCAGTCCAAAACCGCCGAAGGCCAGGAACAGCAGGCTGAGCTCACCGGGTGTTGCGCCCAGTCGCTGGTGCCAGTACGGCGCGAAATACGAGAACAACACGAACTGTCCGGCCGAAGACAGCACCGTGACGGCCACGCACAGCATCAAGGCGGGCGAACGCAGGGTCTGCCCCCAGGCTGCCCGGGACAGGGCCGGCGGGCGGATGCCGTCGGGCAGCGTTTTCCACACCCAGGCCGCGCCGGCCGCACTCATCAGTGCAACCATCAGGAAGGCCTGGCGCCATCCCAGGGTACCGCCGATGAACGAGGCCAGCGGCATCCCCAGCACGGAGGCCACCGACCAGCCCAGGAAGATGAAGGTGATCGCCCGGCCTCGTTGATCGACGGGGACCAGCAGGCTGACGCTGGCGGCCGCCTGGGGCGTGAACACCGCAGGCGCCACCACGGCCAGCACCCGCAGCGGCAGCAGGATGGCCAGCGAGTCGGCGAGCGCGCATGCCACATGCAGCAGGCCATACCAGAGGAGGGACAGGGTCAGCAGGCGCCGGCGGTCCCAGCCGGCCACCAGCGCAGCGAAGAGCGGGGCGGCCACCGCCATCATGAAGGCCCCGGCAGAGATCAGCTGCCCGGCAGACGCCACGCTGACCTGCAGCGAGGCACTCAGCTCGTTGAGCGTCCCCGGCACCACCATCACGCCGGTGCCGATCACGAAGTTGCCGAACAGAAAGGGCCAGAGCACCGGCGGCAGGCCTGGCCGCTCGGCAGCCATCAGCGGTTGACCTGCAAGGCGGCCGGGTTCACCACGTTCGTGGGCGTGCCCTGGATGTAATTCACCACGTTGTCGAACGCCGCCCCGAAGTACAGCTCGTAGGTGTCCTGCTCCACGTAGCCGATGTGCGGCGTGCAGATGCAGTTCTCCAGGCGCAGCAGGGCGTGGCCCTGCAGGATGGGTTCAGCTTCGAACACATCGATGGCGGCCATGCCAGGACGTCCGCGGTTCAACGCCGCGATCAGCGCGTCGTGCTCGACCAGTTCGGCCCGGGAGGTGTTGACGAAAAGGGCGGTGGGCTTCATCCGGGACAGGTCATCCAGACGCACGATGCCTTCGGTGTCCTCATTGAGGCGCAGGTGCACGCTCAGCACGTCGCTTTGCTCGAACAGGGCCTCGCGGCTCTCGGCGACTTCGTAGCCGTCGGCCCGGGCGTGTTCCAGGGAGGTTTCGCGTCCCCAGATCATCACCCGCATGCCGAAGGCCCGGCCGTAGCCCGCCACCAGGCGGCCGATGCGGCCATAGCCCCAGATGCCCAGGGTGCGGCCGCGAAGAACCATGCCCAGTCCGAAATTGGCGGGCATGGACGCCGACTTGAGCCCTGACTGCTGCCAGGCGCCGTGCTTGAGCATGCCGATGTACTGGGGCAGGCGCCGCGTGGCGGCCATGACCAGCGCCCAGGTGAGTTCGGCGGGCGCGATGGGCGAGCCCACGCCTTCAGCCACCACGATGCCCCGCTCCGTGCAGGCCTGGACATCGACATGCGAGCCGATGCGGCCCGTCTGGGAAATCATCTTCAGGCGCGGCAGCTTCTCGATCAGCTGCCGCGTGAGGTGCGTGCGCTCGCGAATGAGGACGATGATGTCGGCATCACGCAGACGCACGGACAATTGCCCGATCCCCTTGACGGTATTCGTGTAGACCTTGGCCGGATAGGCCTCGAGCTTGCTGGCGCACTGAAGCTTGCGTACCGTGTCCTGGTAGTCGTCGAGGATCACAATGTTCATCCGCTGATTGTGCCTCGCCGTCACAGGGCGGTCCTACCCCAAAGGGCAGGGGGCGCGCTCTCAGTGGCGGGTTTCCAGGGCGGCCAGCCGGTCCAGTTCGGCGCACACGTCGGCCATCCGGCCGGAGATCACCATGCGCCCGGCCTCAGGGCTGCCGCAGCGGCCATCGACCACCCGCAGGACGCGCAGGGGACGCTGGCAGGGCTCCGACCGGGTCGGGCCCGACCAGCTGCGCTGGGGGGCATGCGCCCGGTTGGAGCGGGCGTCCGGCAGGACGGGGGCCAGCGCCGCACCCGTCGGCCGGCAGGCGGGACGGGGGGCCGCCAGCGGCCGTGCGCGGCGGACACCCATCTCCTGCACGAGGCCGAAGAACTGCGCGAAAAGGGGAAGTGCGAATGCCATGTGGGGACTCCTTGAACGACGAGGGTTTCAACACAGGCAGGATTTCAGGGGGAAGAAGCAGCACAGGGTGATGGCTTTTCGCCATACGCCCGCCACCTGGGGCTGCTTCAAGCGGTGAGGGTTACATCAGCATCGTGTTGCGGATCAGGCCGACGGCCAGGCCTTCGATCTCGAAGGGCTCACCGGGCTCGACCACGATGGTGGCGTAGTCGGGGTTCTCGGCGTGCAGCTCGATCAGGTGCTTGTTGCGGCGAAAGCGCTTGACGGTGACTTCGTCTCCCAGGCGCGCCACGACGATCTGACCGTTCTTGGCGTCCCGGGTGGACTGCACGGCCAGCAGGTCGCCGTCCATGATGCCCGCGTCGCGCATGGACATGCCGCGCACCTTCAGCAGGTAATCGGGGCGGCGCTGGAAGAGGCTGCTCTCGACGTAGTAGGTCTGGTCGACATGCTCCTGCGCCAGAATCGGCGAGCCTGCCGCGACGCGGCCCACCAGGGGAAGCGCCAGCTGCGCCAGGCTTTGCAGGGGCAGGGAGAATTGCTTGACGCGTGATTCGTTGATGGAACGCAGGGCTTCACCACGCAGGCGGATACCGCGCGAGGTGCCGCTGACCAGTTCGATCACGCCTTTGCGCGCCAGGGCCTGGAGGTGTTCCTCGGCGGCGTTGGCCGACTTGAAGCCCAGTTCGGCAGCGATCTCGGCCCGGGTGGGCGGGGCACCGGTACGGGCAATGGCGCTCTGGATCAGATCCAGAATCTGCTGCTGGCGGGCCGTGAGCTTGGGGGTCTCGATCATGCGGGCTCTCCTGGGCTTGGCGGGCTATGGGATTTAAGTGGTTACTGTCTTGATATCCAGTAACTGTATTTTTAACCAGCTTTTCGGGAAATGCAAGTGGTCGCAGAAAAAATCGTCGTCCTGGGGACGGGGGGCACCATCGCGGGCACGGCCGCCACGGCGGCTGATCACCTGGGCTACACCAGCGCCCAGCTGGGGATCGCGCACCTGGTGGCCTCCTGGGCGCCGCACGCGCCTTGGCCCCTGGAGACCGAGCAGGTCGCCCAGATCGACAGCAAGGACATGCATGAAGTCGTCTGGCAGCAGCTGGCGGCCCGTTGCGCCCACTGGCTGGGGCAGTCCGATGTGCGCGGCCTCGTGATCACGCACGGCACGGACACCCTGGAGGAAACCGCCTTCTTTCTGCAGCGCGTGCTGTCGCCCGCCAAGCCGGTGGTCCTGACCTGCGCCATGCGTCCTGCCACGGCCCTGGCGCCCGACGGGCCCCAGAACCTGCTCGATGCCCTGGCGGTGGCCGCGGCGCCCGGTGCGCGGGGCGTCGTCGCGGTGTGTGCGGGCACGGTCCATTCGGCGCTCGATGTGGTGAAGGAGCACCCCTACCGGCTCGACGCCTTTTCCTCCGGTGAGGCCGGTCCGCTGGGCGTGGTGGAGGAAGGACGCGTGCGCATGTTGCGTGAGTGGCCGGCGGCGGACACCGGCACGGCCGCCGCACTGGCCCGCGCCGTGGCGCGCGCCGGTCAGTGGCCGCGGGTGGAAATCGTCCTGAATCACGCTGGCGCCAGTGGCGCGATGGTGCAGGCCCTGGTGACGCAAGGGGTGGACGGCGTGGTGGCGGCGGGGACCGGCAATGGCACCCTGGCTACTTCGCTGCAGGCGGCGCTGCTGAAGGCGCGGGACCAGGGCGTCCGGGTGGTGCGCTCGACCCGCTGCGCGCGCGGGCAGGTGATCGCCCATGGCGGCGACCAGCTGCCGGATTCCGCAGGCCTGTCACCGGTCAAGGCCCGCGTGGCTCTGATGCTGGAGATCCTGGCGCGCCAGCCAGGGTGAAACGGCGCGGGAGGGCGGGCTGCAGGGTCCGCCGGCCAGGCCTTATTGCGACAGGGCGCCCAGGGCGCGCGCAGTGATTTCCTCGACGGCACCCATGCCGCTGATGGCCCGGTACTTCGGGGCCGAGGAAGGATCGGTCTTGGCCCAGTTGGCGTAGTAATCGACCAGCGGACGGGTCTGGGAGGCATACACCTCCAGGCGCTTCTTGACGGTGTCTTCCTTGTCGTCGTCGCGCTGGATCAGGGGTTCACCGGTGACATCGTCGACGCCGGCCACCTTGGGCGGGTTGAACTTGACGTGGTAGGTGCGGCCTGAGGCGGGGTGGGAGCGGCGGCCGCTCATGCGCTCGATGATGGCCTCGAAGGGCACGTCGATCTCGAGCACGTAATCGAGCTTCACGCCGGCTTCGCGCATGGCCTCGGCCTGCGGGATCGTGCGGGGAAAGCCGTCGAAGAGAAACCCCTTGGCGCAATCGGGCTGGGTCAGGCGCTCCTTGACCAGGCCGATGATGATGTCGTCGCCCACCAGCGCACCCGAGTCCATCACCTTCTTGGCCGCCAGGCCCAGGGGGGTGCCGGCCTTGACCGCCGCACGCAGCATGTCACCGGTGGAGATTTGCGGAATGCCGTATTTCTGGCAGATGAAGGTGGCCTGGGTGCCTTTGCCCGCGCCAGGCGCGCCCAACAGAATCAGTCTCATGGATACCTCGGAATCGGTGTATGCGGCCTGCCACCCTGGCGATCGCCCCGGGCGCTGCTGGCGCCTCTGCGGTCGAGGATAGCACGCGCCCCTTTCGCGAAGGGGTCAGGCCTGGCGGGCGAAGAGGGCCCGCACCCGGGCGAGGTCCTCGGGGGTATCCACCCCGGTGCCCGGGGCCTGAAGTGCCTCGTGCACGGCGATGCGGTGGCCGTGCCACAACGCGCGCAGTTGTTCGAGGGATTCCGCCTGCTCCAGCGGCGAGGGCGGCAGGGCCGGAAAGGCCTTGAGGAAGCCCGCGCGATAGCCATAGATGCCGACGTGCCGCAGGGGCCGGGGCTGGGGCAGCCGCGAGATCGTCTCGGTACCGGTGCCGTAGCCGTCGCGCCACCAGGGGATGGGCGCGCGGCTGAAGTACAGGGCGAGGCCGCAGGCGTCGGTGACCACCTTCACCACGTTCGGGTTGCGCGCGTCGGCGGGATCCTCGATGGCGTGGGCCGCAGTGCTCATGCTGGCTTCGGGGTGCCTTTGCAGCAGGTCGGCCACTGCATCGATCAAGGCGGGGTCGATCAGCGGCTCATCGCCCTGCACGTTCACCACGGTGTGGGCATCAGGCAGTTGCAGGAGTTCGCAGGCCTGCGCCAGGCGGTCGCTTCCGGAGGGATGGTCGGCGCGGGTCATCACGCTTTGCACCCCGTGCTGGTCGCAGACCCGGGCGATGGCCTCGCTGTCCGTGGCCACGACCACGCGCGACGCTGCGGACTCGCGGGCGCGGTCCGCCACGCGCACCACCATCGGGCGGCCGGCGATGTCGGCCAGGGGCTTGTCGGGAAGACGGGTCGAAGCGAGCCGCGCCGGGATGAGGACGGTGAAGTCCCTGGACGGGGTCGTCCCGGTCATGGTCACACGAGCGGCACGCGTGCGGGCATGCGCTCGAGTTCCTCGTCGCTCAGCGTGCGTGCCTCGTCCTCGAGCAGCACGGGGATGCCATCGCGCACGGGATACGCCAGGCGCGCGCTGCGTGAGACCAGCTCCTGCCGCTCGCGGTCATAGTCCAGGGGGCCCTTGGTCACCGGGCAGACCAGCAGTTCAAGCAGTTTCGGGTCCATCAGGGGATGATAGCTTTGCGGCCAGCAGGCGATCGAAGGCCTCCCAGAAAACCTCGGGAATATCCACCTCCAGCGGCACGGCCCAGGCATCGGGCCGGTGCCGCCACAGCTTCACGGCATCCTTCTCGGTGCAGACCACCGCCATGTCCGCGGGAAGCTCCAGCGGACGGACATCGAAGTCATGGTGATCAGCGAGCGCGCAGGTCAGCGCCGGCACCAGTCCAGCCTGGCGCAGCATGGTGAAGAAGGCCTCGGGCCGGGCGATGCCGGCGACTGCCACCCAGGCGGGCGCGCCGCTGCCCGCGAGGTCGACCAGCGGGCAGCGGGTGCCGTCGGCGCGCTGGGCGTGACGGGCCAATCTGCGCCCGATGTCCATCCCTTCGATGCCTGCCGTCCCCGCAGGGCGCAGCACCAGATCGACATCACGCTTGCCGGCCCATGGCTCGCGCAGCGGGCCCGCAGGCAACAGCCACCCGTTGCCCGTGCCCCGCTCGTCGAAGACGCAGATCTCGATGTCCCGGGCCATCGCCCAGTGCTGCAGCCCGTCATCGCTGACCAGCACCTGGGTGTCGGGGTATTGCGCCAGCAGCAGGCGCGCGGCTTGCGCCCGCTGCGCGCCTACCACCACCGGGACCTCGCAGCGGCGTGCGACCAGGAGTGGTTCGTCGCCGGTGAGTGCCGCGTCGCTGTCGGCCCGGACCTCCAGGCAGCCGCCGCCGCCCGAACGGCCATAGCCGCGGGAGATCACCCCGGGCTTCAGGCCCCGGGACTTGAGGTGTTCGACCAGCGCGATCACGACCGGCGTCTTGCCGGCGCCCCCCGCCACCACGTTGCCCACGACCACCACGGGCACAGGCAGCCGCTCGCAACGGAGCCAGCCGAGCCTGTACAGGCAGCGGTGCAGCGCGGCGAGCGCGCCATACAGGACCGACAGCGGCCGCAGGCTCCAGGCGAGCGCGCCGCGCCGCAGCCAGGCGTGCTGCAAGGCCACTAGGGCTTCCCGCTGGCGTTGCCCGAGGTCTGCGCCGCGAAGGTGATCTGGCCCAGACCGGTGCGCCGGGCGGCCTCCAGCGCGGTCACCACCGCCTGGTGCGGCGAGGCGGCATCGGCGCTGATGATCACCATGAGGTCCTTGCCGCCTTTCGCGGCCTCGGCCATCGCGGCGGCGACCGCGTCGACGTTGCGGCCCGCCAGCGCCACGCGGTTGATCACGTAGCGGCCGTCGGCGCTGATGGCGACGATGAGCTCCTTCGGGTGGTCGCGTGCCGCCTGGGCGTCGGCCACCGGCAGGCGCAGCTGCAGCTCGGTGAACTTGCTGTAGGTGGTGGACAGCATGAGGAAGATCAGGACCACCAGCAGCACGTCGATGAACGGGATCAGGTTGATCTCCGGCTCGCTGCGGGGACGCGGGCGGAAGTTCATCGCGGCCTCAGGTGCGCAGGGTGCCCAGGTGACGCACGAAGCGTTCGCTGGCCAGTTCCATCGCCAGCAGGTAGCCGTCCACCTGCGAGCGGAAGTAGCGCCAGAAGATCAGCGCCGGAATCGCCACGATCAGGCCGAAGGCAGTGTTGTACAAGGCGATGGAGATGCCGTGCGCCAATTGCGCGGGATTGCCCCCCGTGGTGCCGCCCGGCGACTGGGAGCCGAAGATCTCGATCATCCCGATCACGGTCCCGAGCAGCCCCAGCAGCGGCGCGGCCGAGGCGATCGTGCCCAGCGCGCTCAGGTAACGCTCCAGGCGGTGTGCCACGGCGCGTCCGCTGGCTTCCATCACGGCGCGAAGCTGGGCCTCGGTGCTGCGCGGGTCGCTGGCCATCGCGCGCAGGCCGCTGGCGAGAACTTCACCCAGGGCGCAGTTCTGTTCGAGCTGGTTCACGACGTCCACCGGAGGCAGGCTATGGCGGGACACCGCCAGCGCCTCCTCGAGCAATTGAGGCGGCACCACACGGTGCGTGCGCAGGCTCAGGAAGCGTTCGATGATGAGGGCGAGGGCCGCAATGGAGCAGGCTATCAGGGGCCAGATGGGCCATCCGGCGGCTTGTATGATCGAAAGCAAAGTGGCGTCTCCGGCGCGGTTCAGGTGACCTGTCGAGGCAGGCTCGCCGGGATTATCGGCCACGGGCTTCACGCTGTAGGACGTTTCATCTGCCCGGTCGGCAGAATCTCACAAATCTTGTGGATAACTTTGTGCAGAACCCCGTCCGAACGGGCCGCCAGCCCGCGCCAAATCGTCAACTTTACAAAACGGTCACATTTTGAGCAGAAAAAATGTGTTTGAAATCAAGGGCTTGCGACGAAAAATCTGCATTCCGGCGGGTGACTACCAAATGCTGAATGTTCACCTCCCTTCTGTGGACTACCCCCACCTCAGTGCCTCGCGAACCCGCGCCAATCCTCATGGTTGAAGGCAAAAACCCAGGATTGGCGCGGCGAATCTGGCAAGTCGGCCCGCTATGCCGCGCCGTTGCTGACACTCTGGATGCGCGCTTCAACCCCGTGTCCGTGCGCGGTGAAATTTCCGGCTTTTCTCGTGCCGCCAGCGGGCATTGCTACTTCAACCTGAAGGATGCGACCGGTCAGATCCGCTGCGCCATGTTCCGCCGCGCGGCCAGCCTGCTGGACTTCAGCCCGCGCGACGGCGACAGCGTCGAGGTCCTGGGCCGGCTGGACGTGTACGACGCCCGGGGCGACCTGCAACTGATCGTCGAAAGCCTGCAGCGGGCGGGGCAGGGCACCCTGTTCGAGCAGTTCCTGCGCCTGAAGGCACGCCTGGAGTCCGAGGGCCTGTTCGACCCTCAGCGCAAGCGGCCCCTGGTGCCGATGCCCCGGGGGATCGGTCTGGTGACCTCACGGGGCGCGGCAGCCTTGCACGATGTCGCCACCGCCTTGCGCCGGCGCTTGCCGCATGTGCCCGTGCTGCTGGCGCCGGCCGCCGTGCAGGGCGCGCAGGCTCCCGGCGAGCTGATGCAGGCCCTTCAAGCCCTCTACACGCGCGCAGCGGCCGGCGAGATCGATGTCATCCTGCTGGTACGCGGAGGTGGCTCGTTGGAGGACCTGTGGGCCTTCAACGACGAGGCCCTGGCGCGCACCCTGGTTCGCAGCCCGGTCCCGGTGGTGTGCGGCGTGGGCCACGAAACCGACTTCACCATCGCGGATTTCTGCGCCGACCTGCGCGCGCCCACACCCACCGCCGCGGCTGAGCTCGTCGCGCCCGCCCGCGAAGTCTGGCTGGGGGAACTGGCGTCGCTGCAGGAGCGCCTGCAGCGGGCCGCCCGCCGCCGCTTGGATGCAACGGCCCAGCGGCTGGACGCGGGTGCCACGCGCCTGGGGCGCCCCTCCGGACGGATTGCCGGTCAGCACCAGCGCCTGGAGCGCCAGGCGCAACGCCTTCGTTATGCCGTGATGACCCGCCTGGGCCGCGAGCGGACGGCGCTGGAATCGGCCCTTCAGAGCCTGCGGCGTGCAGGGCCAGCCCAGCACGGCTTGCAAGCGCAACGCCTGGACAGGGCGGGCCTGCGGCTGGCAGGGGTGGATCCGCGCCAGGTGCTGGCGCGGGGGTATGCCCTGCTCACACAACCCGATGGCCGTGTCATCGCGCGTACGGCGCAGGCCCTGCCCGGCCAGCCTGTGCAGGCTCGCCTCATGGATGGCAGGGTCGATCTGACCGTGGTCGCTTCATCGCCGGATTAGTGCCTAGAATCCAAGGCTTCGCGCACGTGGTGCGCCGTTTTTTCCAAAGCAAGAACCCAAGAGGAACCCCATGGAACACACCCTGCCCGCGTTGCCCTACGCCATCGACTCGCTCGCGCCTCACTACTCGAAGGAGACGCTGGAGTACCACCATGGCAAGCACCATAACGCGTACGTGGTCAACCTGAACAACCTGCAAAAGGGCACCGAGTTCGAGTCCATGACCCTGGAGGAGATCGTCAAGAAGTCCTCCGGCGGCGTCTACAACAACGCCGCCCAGATCTGGAACCACACCTTCTTCTGGAACTGCATGAAGCCCGCCGGCGGCGGCGAGCCCACCGGCGCCCTGGCCACCGCGATCAACGCCAAGTGGGGCAGCTACGCCGCCTTCCGCGAGGCCTTCGTGAAGTCGGCCGTCGGCAACTTCGGCTCCGGCTGGACCTGGCTGGTCAAGAAGGCCGATGGTTCGGTCGACATCGTCAACACCGGCGCCGCCGGCACGCCCCTGACCACGGCCGACAAGGCCCTGCTGACGGTGGACGTGTGGGAGCACGCCTACTACATCGATTACCGCAACCTGCGCCAGAAGTTCGTCGAGACCTTCCTGGACAAGCTGGTGAACTGGGAATTCGCCCAGAAGAACTTCGCCTGACCGCCTTCATCACGGTGTTCAACGCAAAGGGCCGCATCCGCGGCCCTTTGTCATGGTGGCCTGGGAGTCCGTCCCAGGCGGCGGCTGGCTAGCGCGTGAAGGGTTCGCCCGAGAGGCGTGAGCCGGCCCGCAGGCCTTTCTTTTCGAACCAGCCACGGTTCATCTCCAGGACAAAGCGCACCGGTTGCTTCGAGCAGTGCGACTGCGTGGACAACGGCTGCATGTCCGCCAGGTTGACGATGGTGCCGTCGTCGGCCAGGAAGGCGGCGGTGAGCGGTGAGGGCGTGTTCATCATCCAGAAGCACTGCACCGCGGCCTGCTCGAAGACGAACAGCATGCCTTCATGCTGCGGCATGTCCCGGCGCCACATCAGGCCGGTGGCCCGCTGCTGCGGGGTTTGCGCAACCTGGGCGTCGATCTGGTGCATCCCGGCGGACAGCTTCACCCGGGGCAGGTTCATCTGGGGTTCCTGGCTCCAGGCCAGGGGCGCGGCCAGGGCCAGGAGGGCAGTGAGCGTGAGGCTGAGAAAACGTTGCATCTTCGGATTGTCACCCGGGGGAGGCTCCATGAAAAATGCCTGCGCGAGGCAGGCATCTTCAGGGCGCTGGACCTGGGATCAGGAAGCGTCGGCCTTCTTGGCTTTCTTGGCCTTCTTGGCTTTCTTGGCCTTGGGGGCGGCTTTCTTGTCAGCCTTGGCGTCAGCAGCGGCCGGTGCGGTTTGCGCAGCGGGGGCAGCCGGGGCAGCGGGCGCTGCGGGGGTTGCCGGAGTGGCCTGGGCGAAGGCGGTAGCGGAGAAGGCGAGAGCGATCAGGCCGGAGAGCAGTTTGGTCATGGCGGAGTCCTGGGGGAGAGAGAAGTGTGTGGAGGAAAAAAGCCCGCCGAGGCGGGCTTTTTCCATCGGACTGTTCCGATTACTTCTTGGCCGAAGCGGCCGGCTTGGCAGCCGAAGCCGGCTTGGAAGCGGCGGGGGCAGAAGCGAAGGAGGAGGCGGCGAACAGGCCGGCGACCAGAGCAGCGATCAGGGTTTTCATGAAGTTTTCCTTAAGGTTGTTCAAGGTTTTCCCTGCAGGGAAGCCCACAGGTGTCCTACTAACGCAGGGAAATCCCCGCGGTTGACAGGATTTTTCGATTTTCATGTGGACTGATCGACTTTTTGCGGGCGCTGACACCTGCGTGACACCTTCGAATCCCCGCTAAAATCGGGGGTTGTTAGCGCCTAGCGGCGTAAAACTAATAGGTTTTTGTTCCTTCCCGGAGACGTTTTCCCCATGTACCAGCACATCAAGGTGCCCGCCAAGGGCCAGAAAATCACGGTCAAGTCCGACATGTCGCTCAATGTCCCGGACGAGCCCATCATCCCCTACATCGAGGGTGACGGTACCGGCCTGGACATCACGCCCGTGATGCTGAAAGTGGTGGACGCCGCCGTCGCCAAGGCCTACGGCGGCAAGCGCAAGATCCACTGGATGGAGGTCTACGCCGGCGAGAAATCCACCCGCGTCTACGGCCCTGACGTCTGGCTGCCCGAGGAAACCCTGCACGCGGTCAAGGACTACGTGGTGTCCATCAAGGGCCCCCTGACCACCCCCGTCGGTGGCGGCATCCGCTCCCTGAACGTGGCCCTGCGCCAGGAACTGGATCTGTACGTCTGCCTGCGCCCCATCCAGTACTTCAAGGGCGTGCCCTCGCCGCTGAAAGAGCCCGAGAAGACCAACATGGTCATCTTCCGCGAGAACTCGGAAGACATCTACGCCGGCATCGAATACGAAGCCGAGACCGACAAGGCCAAGAAGGTCATCGATTTCCTGATCAAGGAAATGGGCGTCAAGAAGATCCGCTTCCCGGCCACGTCCGGCATCGGCATCAAGCCTGTCTCGCGCGAAGGCACCGAGCGCCTGGTGCGCAAGGCCATCCAGTACGCCATCGACAACGACAAGCCCAATGTCACCATCGTGCACAAGGGCAACATCATGAAGTTCACCGAAGGGGGCTTCCGCGACTGGGCCTATGCGCTGGCACAGAAGGAATTCGGCGCCCAGCCCATCGACGGTGGTCCGTGGTGCA
>JACCDW010161239.1_pt1 | contig 14899 bp, 14 predicted proteins | sample 7449781 | NCBI WGS metagenome assembly JACCDW01 (sample SAMN15323449, study PRJNA562643) | freshwater metagenome | isolation source: river surface water | place: USA:Blue River Watershed | collected 2017-08-18
ACGAGCCGTTTGACGTAGCACTTCGCCGCTTCAAGCGCACCATTGAAAAACTCGGTCTGTTGACCGACTTGCGTGCCCGTGAGTTTTATGAAAAACCCACCACAGAACGTAAGCGCAAAAAAGCGGCCGCTGTGAAGCGCCACTACAAGCGCGTGCGCAGCATGCAATTGCCCAAGAAGCTGTACTAAGTACATCGCTTCATTCAAAGCTTCTTACCCGGCTTTGAAATCGCGAAGTCCACATGCATCATGAGGACCAAGCAAGCCCGCTGGAGGACGCTCAAGCGGGTTTTTTTTTAGCATTGTTGGCGCTGCCAACAACCTACCCTTCAGGAGCCACCATGAGCCTCAAAGACCAAATCACCGAAGACATGAAAACAGCCATGCGCGCCAAAGACACGGCGCGCTTGGGCACCATTCGCTTGTTGCTGTCCGCCATGAAGCAAAAAGAGGTGGATGAGCGTGTGGTGTTGGACGACGCGGCAGTGGTGGCCATTGTCGACAAGTTGGTCAAGCAACGCAAAGATTCCATCGCCGCCTTTGAACAAGCTGCGCGCCAAGATTTGGTTGACATTGAAAAAGCCGAGATGGTGGTGTTGCAAGCCTACTTGCCAGCTCGTATGTCTGCAGAAGAAGTGACTGCTGCCGTTCAAGCCATCGTGTCCTCATTGGGTGCCAAAGGCCCAGGCGACATGGGCAAAGTAATGGGCGCCGTCAAAACCCAGCTGGCCGGCAAAGCCGACATGGGCCAAGTCTCCGCCGCCGTCAAAGCCGCCCTCGCCGGCTAAGAATTTAATTGGGGTCAGATCAACATTAATTTGGTCAATTTAAAGGGCTAAAGGCAGAGGGGGGCTTCCTCATACTGGGGTACCAGAAATCGTTCAGCCCCCCTCTGCCTTTAGCCCTTTAGATTGGAAATTAATGTTGATCTGACCCCAATTAAATCTTCGAGCTCATGATCATGGCGCTGCCAACCACGGTCATGGCGCCGCCCCACCAGGCGCCAGCTGCGGGTTTTCTGCGATAGACAGCCCATAACAAGGGAAGCAACAACACAGGTGCGATGGACGAGAAGATGGCGACCAAGTTGGCTTGACCTGTTTTCAAAGCTTGCAAAATCAAGGTCATGCCAATCACCATGGACACCGCAGCACTCAGCGCAGTGTTGAGCAAGGTTTTCCAACTCAAGGGGCTGACCAATTTCGACACGCTCAAACCGGCCCACAGCAACATCAAATGCGCCAAAAAACTGGCCGTAGCTCTGACGGCTGAAGCCGAGACAGCGTCAATGCCGGTGCTCATCAAGGGCTTGATCATGAGTGTGGCAACAGCCTGACCCAGCGCTGCGAGCAAACCCATGGCAACCCCCATCAGCAGGGTGCCTTGGGTGTTTTCCCAAGAATGCGTCTCTTCTTCACGTCGGCCCCACACAATGGCCACCATCACGCCAGACACCAATACCCCGCTGCCCATCAACGTCATGCCCCAAAGGGTTTCACCCAAAAACAACCATGCGAACAGTGCAGAGAAAAGTGCATGGGTGGCAAACAGCACACCCGATCTGCGAGGTCCAAGTCGGTTCATGCACACGAACAAGGCCGTGTCTCCAATCAGGATACCTATCCAACTAGAAACAGACAACCAAGCAATGCTTTCCAAGGTGAGTTCAGACCAGCGCCCCACATACAAAGCCGCTAACCACAGCATGCACATGGCAAAAAACAAGCGCCAGCGCGTGAATGCAAATGCGCCCATCGAGGTAGACGCGCCAGCCGAAAACAAAGCTCCCACGGCCCAACAGCCAGAGGCCATGGCCGCCAACAATTCAGGAGCCAGCATTAACTGCCCGCAACCTTCATGCGATTGATCAGCACCGAGCCAATGGTTTTGGCACCGTAGTTGTAGGCATCGGCACCGACGGCTTCAATGCCTTTGAACATGGTTTTTAAATTGCCAGCGATGGTGATTTCGTGCACGGGAAAAGCAATCTCGCCATTCTCCACCCAGAAGCCCGAAGCGCCACGTGAATAGTCGCCTGTGACGTAGTTCACGCCCTGCCCCATCAACTCAATGACAAACAATCCAGTGCCTAATTTTTGGAGCATGGCTTTCAAATCATCAGATGAACGCGTCAGTTTGGATGACAGCACCAAATTGTGCGAGCCACCTGCGTTGCCGGTGGTTTTCATGCCCAACTTGCGCGCTGAGTAACTGCTCAAGAAGTAGCCTTCAACACGACCTCCGGCCACCACTTTGCGCTTCAGGCCTCGCACACCTTCATCGTCAAAGGGCGAGCTACCTTTGCCGCGCAACACATGAGGGTCTTCCAAAATGTCTATGTGCTTTGGAAATACTTGCTTGCCCATCGAGTCCACCAAGAAGCTGGTTTTGCGATACAAAGAACCGCCACTGACGGCTTGTACAAAACCACCCAAAAGGCCCGCTGCCACGGGCGACTCAAACAATACAGGACATTCAATCGTTGGAATTTTGCGGCTACCAAGACGGCTTAGGGCACGCTCTGCGGCATAGCGACCTACCGCTTCAGGTGACGCCATTTGATCGGCCGCACGCATGGAGGTGTACCAAGCATCGCGCTGCATCTCTGCGTTTTTGCCAGGCAAGGACGCAATGGGCGCAACTGACATGCTGTGCCTAGAGCTGGCATAGCCGCCCCTGAAACCATGGGTGTGTGCACTGAAAAAGTGACTTTGCTGAGCTGAAACGCCCGCACCTTCGCTGTTGGTGACTCTGCGGCTGGTTTTTAAGGCGGCAGATTCACAGGCCAAAGCCAGTTTGGCCGCTTCTTCGCTGTTGATGGCCCAAGGATGGAACAAATCCAACTCGGGCTGCTCTATGGCAATGTCTTCTTCATCGGGCAAACCAGCTGTGGGATCTTCTGCTGTAAAACGAGCAATGTCAAAGGCTGCCTGCACCGTTTGCTGAATGGCCGCCTCAGAAAAGTCAGACGTGCTGGCGTTGCCACGGCGATGACCCACATAGACTGTGACGCCTAAAGACTTGTCGCGATTGCGCTCAACCGTCTCCAGTTCACCCTTGCGCACACTGACACTGAGACCGCAACCTTCAGAAGCTTCTGCACCAGCATCGGTGGCGCCGATCTTTTTGGCATGTTTCAGGGCAGAATCAACCAATCCCTCGAAATAGTCTCGGCTGTAGCTGAAACCGTCATTTGCCTGTGCGTTCAATGCTTGGGTGGATGCCTTGGTTTTTTTCGTCATGGGGGTCGGATTCTTCAAAACGGTCAATTCATTAAAATTCTAAGTGACGGCTATGATACTTGCCGTCTCGTACAAAGGCTTCAGCGCTCACATGTCCCGTAAATTCAAAAAAGGTTATTTCGTTCAAGGTCAATTTGTTGCCGAAGGCAGCGAGTTAGACCTTGAGCTCAAACGCGAACTCAAGGGCGGCACCGATGAGCCTAGCCGCACAGAGTTGAAGCGGGAAAGTGACGAGCTGCAAAAACTTGGAGAAAACTTGCTCACTTTGCGGGCCGACTTGATGGCCAAGGTGGACTTGCCAGAAAAACTGGTGGAGGCTGTGGCAGAAGCCAAACGCATCACCAATTTTGAAGGCAAACGCCGTCAAATGCAGTTCATTGGTAAGCTCATGCGCAAATTAGACGAAGATGCCGTAGAGGGCGTGCGTGCTGCCCTCCTAGAGCAAAGTCAGGGTTCGGCGCAAGAAACTTTGCAACTTCATTTGGCAGAGCAATGGCGTGACCGCCTTATCAAAGACGATGATGCCTGCGGTGAATGGCTGCAAAGCTTTCCTGGCACCGACAGCCAACAATTGCGCGCACTTATTCGGCAAGCGCGCAAAGATGCGCCCGCGACGTCGGCAGCCACTGTTTCACAAGGTTTGGCGCCCCGTCAAAGCCGCGCCTACCGTGAAATTTTTCAATTGGTGCGCGCCGAAATGAGCCATGCAGAAGGTCAAACCGCCGACGCTGCAGACCAAGACGACGACAACTGATTGACCCGCAAATTCAAAGCAACATCACTCAAGCATCAGCACCATGTCTACGCTTCACGACCCCGTCAAAATTGGCATCGTTTCGATCAGTGACCGCGCCAGCACAGGCGTCTATGAAGACAAGGGCCTGCCCGCTCTGCAAGCATGGCTCACACTTGCTTTAAAAAACCCCCTTCAATTTGAAGCTCGCCTCATCCCCGATGAAAAAGAGCGCATCAGCGCCACGCTGGTCGAGTTGGTCGATGCTGGTTGCAGTTTGGTGCTCACCACGGGTGGCACAGGCCCCGCCATTCGCGACGTCACGCCCGAAGCCACACTGGCCATTGCCGACAAAGAAATGCCAGGCTTTGGTGAGCAGATGCGTCAAATCAGTTTGAAGTTTGTGCCCACAGCCATTTTGTCGAGACAAGTGGCTGTAATTCGCGGACAAAGTTTGATCATCAACTTGCCCGGTCAACCCAAGTCCATTGCCGAAACCTTAGAAGGCTTGAAAGACAGCCAAGGCCAAAGCGTGGTGCACGGCATTTTTGCGGCTGTGCCCTATTGCATCGATTTGATCGGCGGCCCCTACCTTGAAACCCATGACGAAGTCTGCAAAGCCTTCAGACCCAAGACGGCCATTCGAACACCTAAAGCTTAATCGGCAAACGATCTGCGCTAGCCTGTCTCCAAAGCGCATTGAACAATCGTTATTTGCCAACCAACTGATTCAGTTTTTCAGCTTCAAAGGTTTCACGTTTAGCAGCATCGTCAGGCATTTGAATGCCTTCTGTGTTGCCTTGGTTGGCGTTCATCTTTTCTAGGGCTTGCCACAGCATGGCAATTTGATGCTCTTGGTTGGCAGCGTTGTCAATCAAACCGCGCATGGCTTGAGACAAGGGGTCGTCATTTTGCGTCACGCCATATGCAGAAAAGCCCATCTTGGACGCGACGGCTTCTCGCTGCACGTCTTGGTCTTCTTGAATGATGCGGGCAGGGTTACCCACAGCGGTGGCGCCCGCTGGTACTGGCTTGGTCACCACGGCGTTGGAGCCCACTTTGGCGCCATCACCCACGGTAAATCCACCCAACACTTTGGCACCCGCGCCCACCACCACATCTTTGCCTAAGGTGGGGTGGCGCTTGGCACCTTTGTACAAGGAGGTTCCCCCTAAGGTGACGCCGTGGTAGATGGTGCATCCATCGCCAATTTCGGCTGTTTCACCAATCACAATGCCCATGCCATGATCAAAGAAAACGCGCTCACCCAAAGTAGCACCGGGGTGAATTTCAATGCCGGTAATCCAGCGTGAAAAATTAGAAATGAACCGGCCTAACCACTTGAAGCCCGCGCGCCAGCACGCGTTGGCCCAACGATGCAAAACCACGGCGTGCAAACCCGGGTAACACGTCAGCACCTCCCATGCACTGCGCGCAGCAGGATCACGGTCGAGGATGCATTGAATGTCGGAATGTAAACGTGCAAACATAAACTTATTTTGAATGTGCTGAGTCTAGCGTTTTGCTTGCGCCGTTTCGATCATGGCCTTAGCAACACCTCGCAGAATATGGATTTCTTCGGGCGTTAAATTGGCACGGTTAAAAAGTTGATTCAAGCGCGGCATGAGCTTTTTGGGTGCTGCAGGGTCCAGAAAACCAATCTCGACCAAGGCTTTCTCAAAGTGTCCCAACATGCCCGAAACCTGTTCGGCATCCGCCAAAGAAGATTCAGCCACTGGAGAAGCTACCGGAAAACCGCCCAATGCCAAGCGCCATTCATAGGCCACCAGTTGCAAGGCTGCCGCCAAATTCAAGGAGCCAAATTGAGGATTGGTCGGAATCGACAAGGCCACATGGCATTTGTAGACGTCCTCGTTTTTCATGCCGAAGCGTTCGGAGCCAAATAAGAAACCAATAGAAGAAATGGACTCTTTCGTATTCGAGGCGTCGGTGGCAGACTGGGCTTGAGATCGACTCATCAGCAGCTCAAAGTGCTCTCTTGGCGATCGCGTGGGCGGCCCAAAATCTCGTGGCGTCATGGCTGTAGCGCATAAGTGCGAAATACCATCAAGCGCCTCTTCCAAGGTGTCCACAATGCGCGTTTTGTCGAGCACATCGTTGGCGCCACTGGCCCTTTGAATGGTCTCTTCCTTGCGTAGCACATTGGTATAACGGGGTGCCACCAGCACCATTTCGTCAAAGCCCATCACTTTCAAAGCACGGGCCGCCGCACCCACGTTGCCGGGGTGGCTGGTTTCAATCAAGATAAATCGGGTTCGCATAGGTGACATTGTCCCAGTTCCGACCGCCTCAAAATGTCCAAATTGGGCCGCCACGCCCTGCCGATTGGCCAATTTCATGGGAAAATGCGCCATTCGCCTCCGTCATCGCACAGAGGACCACTGTTTTGTTCTTAAAAATTCATGTCGACCAATCTCCACCCCATGCTCAACGTAGCCGTCAAGGCTGCACGCGCCGCAGGCGCCATCATCAACCGCGCCGCCCTGGACGTGGAGGCTGTTCGAATTTCGCAAAAACAGGTCAATGATTTTGTAACCGAAGTCGACTTGGCCAGCGAAAACGCCATCATCGAAACCCTGCTCACCGCCTACCCCCACCACGGCATCTTGGCCGAAGAGTCTGGCAAGACCCACGGCAACCCCGACGCAGATCATGTGTGGATCATCGACCCGCTCGATGGCACCACCAACTTCATCCATGGCTTTCCTGTTTATTGCGTCAGCATTGCGCTGGCCGTCAATGGCAAAGTTGAACAAGCCGTGGTGTACGACCCCTCACGCAACGATTTGTTCACTGCCACCAAAGGCCGCGGCGCCTACATGAACGACCGCCGCCTGCGCACCAGCAAGCGCACTCAAATGCACGAGTGCCTAATTTCCACAGGCTTTCCATTCCGCCCTGGCGACAACTTCAACCAGTACTTGCGCATGATGGGCGACGTGATGCAACGCACGGCGGGTCTGCGCCGTCCTGGCGCCGCCGCTTTGGACTTGGCCTATGTTGCAGCAGGTTTCACCGATGCATTCTTTGAAACAGGTTTACAGCCTTGGGATGTGGCAGCGGGTGCGTTGCTGGTCACAGAAGCAGGCGGCTTGGTGGGCAACTTCACAGGCGAAGCAGATTTCTTGGAACAAAAAGAATGCTTGGCTGGCACACCCAAAATTTACGGTCAACTGGTACCCATACTTAGCAAATACAGCAAATTTGCCAGTGTTGGTGAGAAAGCGTCTGTGCGCGCTGCCGATGCAAAAGATGCAGAAGCAAAACAAGCCGACTCAGACGCAACGGACAGCCCCTTCTAAGCCATGACGGACGCGCTCGACCTGAGTGCCCACACGCCCATGATGCAGCAGTACCTGCGCATCAAGGCGGAGTTTCCTGACACCCTGGTTTTTTACCGGATGGGTGACTTTTACGAAATGTTCTTTGAAGACGCCGAGCGTGCGGCGGGTCTTATGGACATCACCCTCACCCACCGTGGTCAAACCGCCGGCAAACCCATTGCCATGGCGGGTGTGCCGTTTCATTCCGTTGAAAACTATTTGGCCAAGCTCATCAAGCTGGGCGAGTCAGTGGCCATCTGCGAGCAAGTAGGCGATGTGGCCACCAGCAAAGGGCCTGTGGAACGCAAAGTGGTGAGAGTCGTCACCCCTGGCACGCTTACTGACACTGAATTGTTGTCTGACAAAAATGAAGCCATGTTGTTGTCACTGTACATTGCCCCTCGCAATGCCTGCGGTTTGGCTTGGCTCAGTGTCACGCAGGGTGTTTTGCATTTGGCTGAATGCGCGCACGATGAATTGGCCGATTGGCTAGAGCGCATTTCGCCCAGCGAGTTGTTGGTCAGTGCCAGCATCACACCAAAATGGGAACAGCAACTTCAGGCCATGCGCTTGGGTCAACGCGGCCTTCCACTGTCTCTCACCTTGCGCCCCGATTTTCAATACGAAGCAGGTTTGGGCCACAGCAAGCTCATCAAACAACTCAATGTGGCCAGCTTGGCTGCCTGGGATGCCGACAAGCTGGGACATGCGCATGCAGCAGCTGGCGCCTTGCTAACTTATGCAGAACACACACAAGGCAGAGCACTGCCGCATGTGTCGCAGCTCAAGGTGCAAAAAGCCAACGACCTCATTGACTTGCCAAGTACAACACGACGCAATCTAGAGCTGACGCAAACATTGCGTGGCGAAGACTCGCCCACGCTGTTCTCTTTGCTCGACAGCTGCATGACAGGCATGGGCAGCCGGCAACTCAAACAATGGCTTTTAAATCCCCCCCGAGATCGTCAAGTTGCCGTGGAACGATTGGCCGCCATCGATCAGTTGAATGACAACAGTGCAGCCGCACAAAGCGGTATTGCCATATGGTCGCGCTTAAGAGAACAACTTAAAGGCGCCAGCGACGTCGAGCGAATCACAGCGCGCATTGCGCTCAGACAAGTGCGCCCGCGTGAACTGGTAGCGCTTAAAAATGCACTTCTCCGCTCTGCCAATTTGGCGCTGCACTTACAAGAAACCTTGGGTCACTTGTCGCCGACCAAGTTGTTGCATGACATCCATTTCGATTTGCAGCCTCCTGCTGGCCTCACAGAAATTTTGCAGCAAGCACTTTTAGAAGAGCCTGCCAATTTGATTCGCGATGGCGGTGTCATGGCCCATGGCTTAGATGCAGAGTTGGACGAACTTCGCGCCATTCAAACCAATTGCGACGACTTTCTGCTCGAATTGGAAAACCGTGAAAAAGCACGTACGGGCATTGCCAATTTGCGTGTCCAATTCAACAAGGTGCACGGCTTTTACATCGAAGTGACGCAAGGTCAAATTGACAAAGTGCCAGACGACTACCGACGCCGGCAAACTTTGAAAAACGCAGAGCGGTTCATCACACCCGAGCTCAAAGCGTTCGAAGACAAAGCATTGTCGGCACAAGAACGTGCGTTGGCGCGTGAAAAATATTTGTACGAACTCTTGCTTGACCAATTGCAAAACCACATTCAAGTGCTCACCAAATTGGCGCAAGCCATGGCGCAATTGGATGCACTGTGCACCCTCACCGAACGTGCCACCACACTCAATTGGTGCGCACCGCAATTTGCCAAAGAGCCTTGCATTGAAATCAGACAAGGTCGTCACCCGGTGGTTGAAGCACGCCTGGCCGAAACTTCAGGCGGTAGTTTCATTGCCAACGATTGCCTGATGCACAGCAAGCAGCGCTTGCAAATCATCACCGGCCCCAACATGGGCGGCAAGTCAACTTACATGCGCCAGGTGGCATTGATTGTGCTTTTAGCCAGCATTGGCAGTTATGTGCCCGCCAGCAGTTGCAGGTTGGGTCCCATTGACGCCATTCACACGCGCATCGGTGCCGCCGATGACTTGGCCAATGCCCAATCGACCTTCATGCTGGAGATGACCGAAGCCGCTCAAATTTTGCACAGTGCCACGCCGTACTCCCTGGTGCTCATGGACGAAATTGGTCGCGGCACTTCCACCTTCGACGGCTTGGCATTGGCCAGTGGCATTGCCTCGCACCTGCACGACAAAACACAAGCCTTTACCTTGTTTGCAACTCATTATTTCGAGCTCACAGAGTTTCCGGCCACACACCATAGTGCCTTGAACATGCACGTCGGCGCTACAGAGTCGGGCAACGACATTGTGTTCTTGCATGAGCTTCAAGCGGGCCCTGCCAGCAAGAGTTATGGCGTTCAAGTGGCCAAACTGGCGGGCATGCCCACAGGGGTTCTTAACCATGCACGCCACACACTCTCGGCCCTTGAAGCAGGTGCCAATGAGAATCGCGTTCAAGTGGATTTGTTTGCCCCACCCCCCGAAGCAGCACATACCGGCCCTTCTGCCCTTGAAGCGGCTCTGAGCCAAATTGATCCAGACACCCTCAGCCCACGCGAGGCCCTCGAAGCCCTTTACAGTTTGCAGCGCGTCATGAAGCGCTCCGAACCATGACACGCCTACTCAAGGAAGTTCAATGACTTATTGCGTCGCCATTAAATCCCGAGCGGGTCTGGTCTTCTTGTCAGACTCTCGCACCAATGCGGGCCTCGACATGATCAGCACCTACCGCAAGATGATCATCTATGAAAAAGCGGGCGACCGTTTCATGGTGCTGTTGTCAGCTGGTAATTTGAGCATTTCGCAATCTGTCCGCGAGATGCTGCAGGTCGAAAAAATCATCGACCACCCCGATGCAGAACCCATCACCATTTGGAATGCCAAAAGCATGTTCGATGCAGCCCGTGTTCTGGGGGCTGCCGTTCGCCATGTGCACGAGCGAGATGCCGCTGCCCTGAAAGCCGGTGGTGTTGATTTCAATGTGTCCATGATTTTTGGCGGCCAAATTGCGGGCGAAGGCATGCGACTGTTTCAGGTTTACTCACCTGGCAACTTCATTGAAGCCACGGCAGAAACACCTTACTTCCAAATTGGCGAGTCCAAATATGGCAAGCCTGTGCTTGACCGTGTTATCACACCCGATACACCTTTGGATGAAGCCGCCAAATGCGCATTGGTGTCGATGGACTCCACCCTCAAATCCAATCTATCAGTGGGCTTGCCTCTCGACATGGTGGTTTATGAGGCAGACAAATTGCAAAGTGATCGCGTGGTCTGCATCGACGAGAACAATCCCTACTTCAACATGCTGCGCGACAACTGGGGCCAAAAACTCAGGACCATGTTTGACAGTCTAGAAGATCCAGTGTGGAACGGTGAAGCAACCACCATTCCGCTGAAAACTACCAGCCGAAATGCGCCTCTGAAAAAGATTTCCACGCCTGAAGAAAAACTCATCTGATGGCTTCGATTGTTTTTTCTCATGGCAACGGTTTTCCCGCCAGCACTTACCGCGTTCTCAACAAGGACCTAGAGTCTCGTGGCTTTCAAGTCAGCGCCATCGAAAAGTTGGGCCACAACCCGCAATTTCCCGTCACCAGCAACTGGCCCCACTTGGTCCAAGAATTGGCTGAATTTGCAAAGTCGACCATTGCACATACTGGCGAAAAACCATATTTAGTGGGCCATTCTCTAGGCGGCATGCTCAGCCTGATGTGCGCGTCGCAACACCCAGAATTGGCTGCTGGCGTTGTCCTTTTAGACTCACCCGTGGTAAGCGGCTGGAAAGCCAGTGCATTGCAATTGGCCAAAACCACCAACTGGATTGGCTCGGTCAGTCCGGGGCGAATTAGCAAGTCACGCCGAAAGCACTGGCCCAATGTGGACGCCGTGATGACGCACTTTCAGTACAAACGCGCATTTGCGCATTGGCACCCAGAAGTGCTGCGCGACTATGCAATGCATGGCACCCAAGATGTCAATGGCGAGCGGGTATTGAGTTTTGATCGTGAAGTTGAAACATTGATTTACAACACCCTGCCGCACAACTTGTCGTCTATGCTCAAACGCCATCCACCCAAATGCCCCGTGGCATTCATTGGCGGGACGCACTCACGTGAGATGAAAGTGGTGGGCAGTGAAATGACGCACAAAATCTCCAAGGGACGAGTGATGTGGCTAGACGGTTCTCACTTGTTTCCAATGGAAAAACCCATTGCTGCGGCTGCGGCCATTGAAGCTGCGCTGCGCAACATGGGGGTTCAATTCAAGGGGCCCAATTAACCACACCCGTCCAAGCGGTACCCAGCACTACCAAGCCAAAGGCAATTCGGTACCAAGCGAAGACTTCAAAGCTATGGCTGGCAATGTATTTCAAGAGCCACCGCACGCAAATCCAAGCACTGACAAATGACACGACCAAGCCCGTGGCAAACATCGGGATGTCCTCAACCGACAACAGCGCACGCTCTTTGTACAAGCTGTAAGCCCCCGCACCGATGAGTGTCGGAATGGCCAAGAAGAATGAGAAATCAGTGGCTGCCTTGCGCGACAGGCCCAGCAGCATGCCGCCAATGATGGTGGCGCCACTGCGGCTGGTACCTGGCACCATGGCCAAACATTGCACCAAACCCACCATCAACGCATCACGCCCGCGCATGTCTTCTACTGCGCGAATGCGCACACTCGAGGGCGGTCGTCTTTCAGCCCACAATATGATGAAGCCACCCACAATGAAGGTCGTGGCCACGACCCAAGGCGTGAACAAATGCGCCTTGATGAACTTGCCAAATAACAAACCCAAAATAACGGCAGGTAAAAATCCAATGAACACATTGAGCACAAATCGCTGCGCCTCTACTTGGTAAGGCAAGGCTTTGAGGGTACTGCGGATTTTTTCCCAATAAACCAAGATGACTGCAAAAATGGCACCTGTTTGAATGGCGATGTCAAAGACCTTGGCCTTGTCGTCGTCAAATCCGAGCAAGGCGCCTGCCAAAATCAAATGACCCGTAGACGAAATGGGCAAAAATTCGGTCAAGCCCTCCACCACGCCCATGACAGCAGCTTTGGCTAGCAACATTAAATCCACAGGTACTCCTTTGGTATGTCTGAATTATCGCTCTTCATGGGCCTCACATCGCCCGTCTGCCTCTAAAATCAGGGGATGAGCACAGCCAACGACAAAGTCAAAACGACAGACGCCCCCCCAGAAGGCCACAAGGTCAGTAACTTTTTGCGCCAGATCATTGAAGCCGATCTGGCCCAAGGCACTTACGCTCAGCGCCAATGGGCAGGCTCACCCGGCGATGCCGCGCACCATGCCAAAGGCACAACTGATCCCGCCAAAATTCGCACACGCTTTCCGCCTGAGCCCAACGGCTACTTGCATGTGGGCCACGCCAAAAGCATCTGTTTGAATTTCGGTTTGGCTCGCGACTACGGCGGCGTGTGCCACATGCGCTTTGACGACACCAACCCCGAAAAAGAAGACACTGAATACGTCAACTCCATTTTGGATGCGGTCAAGTGGTTGGGCTTCAATTGGGATGCGCACGGCACCTCACATTTGTACCAAGCCAGCGACTACTTTGACTTCATGTACCGCGCAGCCGAGTTCCTCATTCAAGCCGGCTTGGCGTATGTCGACGAACAATCTGCAGAAGACATGCGCCTGAACCGCGGTGACTTCAATACACCAGGCAAGGACAGCCCCTTCCGAGCACGCTCAAGCGAACAGAATCTTGCACGCTTTCGCGAAATGCGCGACGGTCAATTGGCCGATGGGGCTGCTGTGTTGCGTGCCAAAATTGACATGGCTTCGCCCAACATCAATTTGCGCGATCCGGCCATCTACCGCATCCGCAGAGCCACGCATCACAACACTGGAGACACTTGGTGCATCTACCCGATGTACACCTTTGCGCACCCCATTGAAGATGCCCTAGAGCAAATCACTCACAGCATTTGCACTTTGGAATTTGAAGACCAGCGGCCCTTCTACGATTGGCTGATGGCGCGCCTGAGCGAATCACACAAGTTACCCGATGGTTCAGCTTTGCCAGCTTTGTTGGCACTGCCCAACCCCAAGCAATACGAATTTGCACGCCTCAACCTCACGTACGTCATCACCAGCAAACGAAAATTGGCCCAACTGGTCAATGAAGGCAAGGTCGATGGCTGGGACGATCCCCGCATGCCGACCATCGTAGGCTTGCGCCGCCGCGGCTACACCCCAGAAAGCTTGCAGCTTTTTGCAGAGCGCATTGGCGTCACCAAGAGCGATTCATGGATTGACTACAGCACGCTCGAAGGCTGCTTGCGCGACGACCTCGACCCCAAAGCAGCGCGCGCCATGGCTGTGCTAGACCCCATTGCCCTCACCATTACCAATTGGGATGAACTGATGGGCGCGGGCACCTTAGACAATTGCCAAGCGCCAGTGCACCCTCATCACCCCGAACTGGGACACCGTCATTTTAAGTTTGGCAAATCACTTTGGATAGAACGAACAGACTATGAAGAAACACCGCCCAAGGGCTTCTTCCGTTTGTTCCCTGGCAACAAAGTACGCCTCAAATATGGCCATGTGATTGAATGCACGGGCGCCGTCAAAGACGCCAACGGCCATGTGACAGAAGTTTTGGCACAGCTGATTCCCGATACCAAGAGCGGCACCCCCGGCTCTGACAGTGTCAAGGTCAAGGGCGTGATCACGTGGGTAGCCCAAGCAGACGCTGCGGCCGCCGAAGTTCGTTTGTACGATCGTTTGTTTACCGAAGCCAACCCAGATTCAGGTGGCAAGGATTTCTTGGCCAGCCTCAATCCGGACAGTCTCAAAGTGATCACGGCCTATGTCGAGCCCTCTTTGGCCAGCTGTCAAGCTGACGCCAAGTTTCAGTTTGAACGGCATGGCTATTTTGTGGCCGACCGTGCAGACCATGCAGGAGGCAAGTTGGTCTTCAACCGCAGCACCGGCTTGAAAGACACCTGGAGCAAATAAGAAAAGGCACAGCCACAGCCACTGAGTCAAACAGGGGCTGTGCGATGGGTTTCAATCCACCATGCTGGCAAGCAGCAAAGCAACCGAGCTGCCCACCCCCACCAGCCACGCCAACGAACGCAACTTGTCTTTGTCGCTAAGGTAAAACCCAATGTAGGCAATGCGGGCCACAATGAAAATGCTCGCGTACAACTCAACTTCTTCGTTGGGCACGTCTGTGAACAAAGCCAACAAAATACCAACAGCAAAAAGAGGAAAGGCCTCAAAGCAATTGGCTTGCGCGGCATTCGCGCGCGCACGGTACCCCGTCTGCTGCGCCAACCACGCCCGAGGGTTTTGGTTGTCATAACTCCGTTTGCCTGCTTTGGCAATGCCGGCGCAAATCCAAGGCATGGCGCCAGCAATCAAGAGAGAGGCAATGGGGAAATTCATTTGTAGAACTTTTTAGAATGGAATTGCAAACAGTATGCATGAGGCCCTAAACTTAGCCATTGGCAATATCCCCAGTTGAGCCCTTAAAATTTAAGTGCTCAACGGTTCCGCACAGGAAA
>JACCDW010323975.1_pt1 | contig 14896 bp, 13 predicted proteins | sample 7449781 | NCBI WGS metagenome assembly JACCDW01 (sample SAMN15323449, study PRJNA562643) | freshwater metagenome | isolation source: river surface water | place: USA:Blue River Watershed | collected 2017-08-18
CTGATCTCGAGTTCGGCCCATTATAAATATTAGCAATCCATTAAAAAACAGATGTCCAAAATAATCAAACAAAATTCTTTTTATCCTTAATGCGATTATCATGATGCGTTATTACCGATTTTATTCCGGAGCGCGCCATGCAAAAATTCTTATCTCTTGTAGTTATACTCTTCGCCATTAATCCAGCCATCGTACTGGCTGAATCCGAGTTCAACTGCACCATTACAGGCGCATCCGAAGTTACCACTGACGGCCAGCTCGAAGCACTTGCAGGTAAAAAAAATTATTATGAAACAGCTGCTGGTGCGGAATTCATCGTGCAGCGCGAAAAAGGGCTAATGGCAGGCAGATTCGTCAGCAATGCAGGCTGGAGGATACAGGTCATTGATCAGGGTTCTGCGCAACAATCCTATAAGGCCTTGTCGCACAAACCTGCCGGCCGCGTACAAAGCCAGTTTCTCGAAATTCGGGTTCAGGAAAAAGGGACAAAAAAACCGTTTATCCTGGTGGCCACTGAAATCCTTCATGGCTATTGCACGATGTAATTCTGTTTGGCTCTATAAATCCCGTATCTTCCCGCTTCAATAGTCTGTCAACTTGCTTGCGATATACTGGCATGGCTGATGTGCGGTCTGCATCTGCTGTGTACAAACCGGTAACCAAATCACTGCCACGATCAGCCTCTCCGTATTTCACATAGAAAAACAATAAGGAAAACACATGCCTAGACTTCATGGCGAAACGCACCGGATGCACCGTATAGGCTGGCTGCGTGCCGCTGTACTCGGCGCCAACGACGGTATCATCTCGACTGCCAGTTTAATACTTGGCGTTGTCGCCTCTGATACTACCCATGAGAATATCATCATTGCCGGTATTGCTTCCGTTGTTGCAGGTGCCATGTCCATGGCAGCCGGTGAATATGTATCCGTACATTCGCAAGCCGATACCGAGCATGCGGATCTGGCACGCGAGAAAAACGAACTGGAAAATGATCATCATGCAGAGCATCGCGAGCTCATGCATATTTATATCGATCGCGGCCTGACGCCTGAGCTTGCCAGTGAAGTAGCGCGGCAGATGATGGAGCATGATGCACTGGCTGCACATGCGCGTGATGAACTGGGCATTCTCTTCCATAACACTGCACGCCCGTTTCAGGCAGCATGGACCTCTGCTGCCAGCTTTGCTACCGGTGCCATCCTGCCATTAGCCGTTAGTATCATCGCGCCGGTTGAACAGTTGAGCGTGTTGGTTGCGGCAGCCTCACTGTCTGCGCTGATGATACTGGGCGGCGTCTCTTCACGTGTGGGTGGTGCGCCGATTGCAGCTGGCGTTCTGCGAGTCGCATTCTGGGGTGTTTTGGCTATGGCCTCTACCAGTGCAATCGGATGGATATTCGGCGTGGTGATCTGAACTATCGTTCTTTATACATGTTGCTCCATGCGAGAATGTACAAGCGTATCGCGCATACACAGATACACGATCAGTGAAACAAGGATGCAGCCGGTCGCATACCAGTAAAACCAGCTTTCATGGCCGGCCTGCTTGAATCCGAGCGCAACAGAATCAACCGTTCCGCCAAATATGGAAACTGTTAGTGCATAGGGTACACCCACACCCAATGCCCTGATCGAAGTTGGAAACAACTCTGCCTTGATGATGCCGGTTATCGAGGTATAGCCTGACACCACTAGCCATGCACAGCAGATCAGCAAAAATGCCACCCAGGGATTATTGGTCTGGGACAGCGCTGACAGGATGGGATAAGTCAGCAAAACGCCCATGACACCAAACCAGATCAGCATGGGCTTGCGCCCGAATTTATCCGATAGAGCGCCGTAAACTGGCTGCAGGATCAGCGCCACGCTCAGATAGCCCAAAACGATCATCGTCACCTGTACATCATCAAGTCCGACTGTCAGCTTCAGGAATTTCTGCATATAGGTCGTGTAGGTATAGAAGGCGCTGGTACCACCGATCGTAATACCAATCACCAGCAACAGTTCGCGCCAATGCTGTAGCAGGTATCTGACTGAAGCCGTTCCTGTACTTTGATTGACTGCCTGTTTATAGTGTTCAGTTTCATGCATATCGCGCCGCATGAACAATGCATATACCGACAGCAAGGCACCAATCACAAAGGGAATGCGCCAGCCCCATGCCTTGAGCTCTTCTGGCGTCAGAAAAAGTTTTTGCAGCACCAAGAGCACGATGATGGCCATCAACTGACCACCGATCAACGTCATGTACCAGACGCCGGAATAAAATCCGCGCCGTGATGGATGTGCCATTTCAGCCAGATAAGTGGCGCTGGCGCCATATTCACCGCCCTGGCTTAAGCCTTGCAACAGGCGCGCAATCACCAGAATGACTGTGGCCGCCATACCGATATCGGCATAAGTCGGACAAACAGCGATCAGTAATGAACCGAAACACATCAGCAATACCGAGATCATGAGTGCGCGACGGCGTCCCAGTTTGTCTGCGACCCAGCCAAATACCAATCCGCCTACAGGACGAATTACAAAAGCCGCAGCAAAAACAATCGCAGCGGAGAGCTGCTGTACAACCGGATCACCGGCGGGGAAAAATGATGGCGCAAAATATAATGCAAAGGCAGAGTAGGCATATACGTCGTACCACTCGATCAGGTTGCCGACTGAGCCGACTAAAATTGCCCTGACACGGCTGCGAGAAATGGCAGGATCTTCAGTGTTCGCTATCGGTTGCGCATTTGCGGCTTCTGCAGTGAGCATCAAGCAGCCTCCCTGTAAATGTCAAAATTTTCGATACGTTGAATAATTCATGGCATCATAGTCTGAAAATATAGGGCAAGCTATCACTGCAAAACAAGCTGGCCAATAAAATAATGACAAAATCAATCATTCCTGCTTACCGCGTCTTATTTATTTGTATGGGCAATATCTGTCGCAGCCCTACTGCCGAAGGCGTCTTTCGCCATCAGGTCATCAAGGCCGGCCTGGCAAATCAGGTATTGATTGATTCGGCCGGCACCCACAACTATCATCCCGGTGAAGCGCCCGACATGCGCAGCCAGCAACATGCGGCAAAACGCGGGTATGATCTTTCCAAAATCAGAGCAAGGCAGCTTACCGACGAAGATTTTGTGGATTTCGATCTGCTGCTGGTGATGGACTGGGATAATCTGGCCCTGGCAGAGGCACAATGTCCGCCGCAGCATCAGGCCAAGCTACGCCGCCTGACAGAATTTTGCACGCAGCTTGAAGCGACCGTCGTACCTGATCCATACTACGATGGCGAAGCAGGATTCGAATATGTGCTGGATCTGATAGAAGATGCCAGTGAAGGTCTGCTAAACCATGTGCAGAAAAAAATAGCATAATCATGATGACGATATCCAGAAAACCAGACGGAGATACACAAAAATGAAAAAAGCGATTCCGGCTATCCTGTTTCTGATCATTGCTTTTGTCCTGTTGATCGCCGCAAAAATGACAGGCATGATCAAATTCGGCGGTGAGGAGTTGCCCGAAGATTTTGCCCACAATAATAACGGCAAAATTGAAGTGGTCTGCGACGTGGAAGTTTCCCGCCCGGTCAATGGATTGGGCCAGCCAACGGAAAATAGCCGCATGACTTTAGTGGCGGGGGCTGATTTCGAAGAAAACACAGGCTGGTATACCGGCGAATATGCGATGTCAACCAACCGCAAGGGCACTTTAAAAATCAACAATGCCGTTCTTGAAGTAAGCCGCCCTGCACTCTTTAACCGCTATGGCGTGGCCATACTGGGCGAGCATTTCACACTAGATCGCAGCAATGGCGAATTCAGGCAATGGCTGGACTTGAAAGATAATAAAAAAATTTACATCATCAGCGGCACCTGCAAGCGCAGTACGCGTAAAACGGATTGACCTGAACAGTCAACCGGCGCCCATATTTTTTTTCCAGGCGACTGCCACTCCATACAGACCAGGCAAGTAGTCTCGTACTGTATTGCGAAGCTGGCCGAACCATGAAGCATCATCGCGATGCAATATAACCTCTGTCTGGTTGATGCGTATGCTGCGCTTTGAGGCGACTTCCCTCACATTCCACTGGAACTGATGGGACACCGGCACATAATGGGCAGTGAATGAGCGTCGCGAATGGCGCAGGTCTGCGGTAGGCAGACTGCCGTGTATGATCTGGGAATTCCATAGCAGTATATCGCCCTTGCTTAACAAGGGCGCAACACAATCAAGCGGGCCATTTTGAACAAAATCAGCCATATGCGCTTTGTAAGTTGGACTGTTAGGATCGCACTGTTCGCCTGGCACCGGCGTGACATGACTGCGTGGCAAAATAAAAAATCGTCCGGCATCAGGATGAATATCCTCTGCAGCCACCCACACGCCTATCATTTTTCCTTGCTGCTGTGAGTCGATATAGTGACCGTCACGATGCGCCCAGGTAGTCTGATTACCATCGAAATACATGGTATGGACTACTCTACCCGGCTCGCCAAACAGAATCTCCACTGCGCGCTGAATATTTTTTTGAGTCAGCAGATTCAGTCCGTTTTTTTTAAATGCCGGATATTTTTTGCCGGATAAATCCTGCAGGTTCATGATCGGATATTTCATGAACCCGGCCTCGGTCATCACATGTCGTTCATATTTTCCCGAAGCATGTCGCTCAAAAAAACCTTTACGGTCATGCAGCACTTCATTCTCAAATGCCTGTACACCGGCGTCACATAACTTTCCCGGCACGGCTGCACGTAAGAGTACATATCCCTCGCGCTCAAACCATTGCCTGAATTTTTCCGGTTCTTCCATTGACGGATAGCGTTCCGTTTCACCCGCCTCGCGCGGGAAAAATAAGATTTCTTTGCGCGGTAACTGTGTCGCTTCTGACTTGTTCCTAGCTTGCTGCATGTGTCTCCCCGCTTGATGCTTATCCGATCTCACAATTGGCATGAGCATAATTGAGCCAGACCATCCGGTCTTGTGAACAGACAAATCTGTTTGCATTAAGCGTATAAAAACGGGGGCGAGAACAGTACACGCATGGCGCCCGCCAGCGGCGCAAAAGCGAAAGAGGTTTTTCCGACTACAATCCAGATAAGTCTGTGCTGTACAAATTCGTTGTTGCTTGCCTCAGCTTGATAATTACCATGCCCCATGCGAAAAAATCTGTATTGGCGATCGCCGTAGCCGGCATGCTGTCCCTGGCTGTTGCCATGGGCATTGGCCGCTTTGCCTTCACACCTTTGATGCCGATGATGCTGCACGATCGCCTAATCGATCTGCATCAGGCCAGCTGGCTGGCAAGCGCAAATTATCTGGGCTATTTTCTGGGGGCCATCTTTTGTACCCTGCAGCCACAGATATGGTCACGCTGGAACTGGCAACCACTGATCAGCTCAAGAATAGTGCGCGGCGGCATGTTGGCCACGGCCTTATTGACGGCATTGATGGCCACAGAATGGGGCTTAGCCTGGGCATGGCTGCGCTTTAGTGCCGGTATGGTGACCGCTTTGGCGTTTGTCCATACTTCCAGCTGGTGCCTGGCGCATTTGGCGAAATTAAATGCACCCACAGCAGGCGGCATTATTTATGCCGGCCCCGGATTTGGTATTGTCATCAGCGGCCTGCTTGCCAGTGCAATGGTCGCAATGGAATGGCATGCAGCACATGGCTGGCTGGCTTTTGGCCTCCTGTCAGCCATCGCCACGCTTATCGTATGGAAGCGTTTCGATGGTGAGAATCTGGTCATCAGCAGCACACATGCCACGCACAACTGTCTGGATGCCTCTGGAAGCGGCCTGGAAAAAACTGCCCTCACTATTGCCTACGGTTTGGCCGGATTCGGCTACATCATCACCGCTACGTTTTTACCGGTTATCGCGCGCGCGGCGCTGCCGGGCTCTGTATGGACAGATTTTTTCTGGCCTATTCTCGGCGCAGGCGTGGCAATCGGTGCTTTGCTGGCCTCGCGCATACCGGCTCATATTGATCAGCGTTATTTGCTAATGGGCTGTTACATCATGCAGGCCATTGGCGTGGTATTGGGCAACTGGCTGCCCACGCGCACCGGTTTTGCGATTGGCAGCGTACTGGTCGGCTTGCCGTTCACGGCCATTACATTTTTTGTGATGCAGCTGGGACGCAAGCTGCATCCGCACTCGCCGTCGGCCATGATCGGTTTGTTGTCTGCATCATTTGCAATCTGCCAGATAGCCGGGCCGCCGGTGGCAGCTCTGTTGGTGGCACAAGCGCCCACTACCGGTAATGGATTTGCATGGGCTTTGTATCTGGCGGCAGCGACCTTGCTGGCCGGTGCCATTATTTATCTGGTAATGATCAAAGCCTTTCCCGCTGCGAACAAGTCTACAGTCAGCAGGTAGATTACTGTGCAGGTTTGGCTGTGGCCGGCGGATCGTTATAGAAAACCATGATACTGATACGCCGGTTTCGCGGATCAGACGGATCAGCGGAATTGAACGGTGCCGTATCGGCTACGCCTTCAATACGTGCGAAGCGCGAGCTTTGCATGCCGCCTTGTTCCATGATCTTGCGCGTCGCTTCTGCCCGCTCGACCGACAAGGACCAGTTGGTGCGACCACTGCCATCAGTAAATGGCATGCTGTCTGTATGTCCTTTGACAGCAAGTTTGTTGGGCATGTTGGCGACTGATTTTGAAACTTCGCGTATCAGTGCCTGCGCGCGCGGGCTCATGCCGGCCGTACCGCTGCCGAACATCGAGAAGTTGGCCTTGTCGATAATTTCAATACGCAAGCCTTCTTTCTCGCGCACGAAATTGACCTGCCCTTTCAAGTCGCTGACCTGTGCATTTTGAGACAGCCGCTCCTGTACTTCTTTTTCGAGCATATCGACTTTTTCTTTTTCTGCCTGCGCGGCGATCTCGCGTTTTTGTTCTTCAGTCAGTTCTTTTGAATCTTTTGCTTCCTGACTTTTATCGAGTTTTGATGAGCCCTGGTCACTGTCAGGACCCGCTTCAGAACGTGGCGTGACGCGCTCCATCAGCGAAGACTGCGTGGGCATATCCGGAATCGCATCCGGATCAATAATAGAACGGCCACCGAAAAATCCGTTTGAGCCGGCCGTTTCACCTGCGCCGGAAGTGGTCTCAGGAGTCGGCTGAAAATAATCCGCCACGCCCTGACGCTGGTCTTCAGGCGTGGCACCCAACAGCCACATGAGCAGAAAGAACGCCATCATCGCCGTCATCATGTCGGCCAGCGCAATTTTCCATGCGCCGCCGTGTGCGCCTGCATGGCCGTCTTCTTCGACTTTTTTATAAATTACCGGGGGCTTGCGCTCATCAACCGCCTCTTCCCCTTCTGGAGGAACGGCTGGCGGGACTTCGCCTTCCGGCGGGTCTTTTGGCGCTTCTTCTGCTGCTTCTGCCATAAATAAAATTACCAGTTTGTTGCATGCGCCCGATAAGCGCAGCAGGCATCACAATTAAAAAATTCAAATACTGTATCGGCTTGAACGACCGCATTCTTAAATGAACAGCAATCGTCAAAAGCTCACTATAAGGGAAACCCGGCGATTACGGCAATCACGGCGCAGGCGAGAGCATTATCAATTCACTAACGCCACATCGTCAGCCAAGCCAGACCAAGCTCGGTAGATCCTCGCGGCCGGTATTCACAACCGACCCAGCCTGCATAGCCCAGCTCATCGAGCAATCGAAACAGATAGGCATAATTGATTTCGCCGTCATCTGGCTCACTACGGTCCGGCACGCTGGCAATCTGGATATGACCGATTGCGCCGATATATTTTTTCAGCGTCTGCGCCAGATCACCTTCGGTAATCTGGGCATGATAAAGATCCATCTGTACCTGCACATTCGGCTCGCCACATTTTTCGCGCAACTGATGGGCCTGTTCCTGCGTATTCAAAAAATAACCCGGCATGTCACGATGGTTGATCGGTTCAATCATCAGCACAATGCCATGATCAGCAAGCCGGCGCGCTGCGTATTTCAGGTTAGACAGATAAACGGATTCATATTCACTGTAATCGCCGCCCGGCTTGATGAGGCCGGCCATCATGTGCAAGCGCCGGGTACCGAGCGCCGCTGCATACTCCAGAGCCTTACTGACACTTTGCCTGAACTCCTCTTGGCGACCGGGCAGTGCTGCCAGACCACGCTCGCCTTTTGCCCAGTCACCGGGCGGAAAATTGAACAGCACATTTTGCAGCTGATTATCCATCAGCCAGGTCGCAATAGTCTGTGGCGCATACTCATACGGAAACAAGAATTCCACTGCCTGAAAGCCGGCAGCTGACGCAGCTGCAAAGCGCTTCGGGAATTCTTTTTCAGTAAACATCATCGTCAAATTTGCTGCAAATCTGGGCAAGGGATAACCTCAAAAAAATCAATTACACGGATAGCCACAGGCGCATGTGTGCAAAGCGCATCGCACACATACCGGCTGAATGGTGAAAAGCTGCTAATTTAACAGATGCGGCACACCATACTTGTCCAGCCTGACCGGCACAACCTGCCAGGCAGGCGCCGCACCCTCGGACAAGGACAATTTTACGATCCAGCCAGTCGTCGTTTGTGCATCTTTAAACCCATTAAAAACAAAATTGCCCAGGCTGTAAAAAATCGGCTTACCTTGGTAGACCTCGATATTTTGCGTGACATGCGGATGACCGCCTACCACCGCATCTGCACCGCTTTCTATCATCAGGTGCGCAAGCTGCTGCTGCCTGGATGACGCGATTTTTTCATATTCCCAGCCCCAGTGCGGATATACAATCACCCAATCAGCCTTGAGGCTTTGCTTCGCATATGCAATATCGGCCATGATGAAATCCTCATCCAGCCAGGCCACGCCCGGCCTGTCATCCAGCGCCTCGAAACTGCGCGGGAAAAAACCATCGTAGCCGAGAACGGCAATGCGTTTGCCTTTTATATCGGCAATGTAGGGAGCATGCGATGAGCGCAGATCTCTGCCGACGCCAAAATACGGCATGCGGTGTGAATCAAGATGATCAAGCATCTCTGCAAAACCGGCAGGGCCAAAATCGCCTGTATGATTATTTGCCAGCGACACCGCGCTGAAATATTTTTTCAGTGTGTTGATGACGCGCGGATGGGCGCGAAAGGTATAAGGCTTAGGTTCAGCCTTGCCGCCACGGCTAATCGTACATTCAAGGTTGCCGATTTTTATATCAGCCTGTGCAAATAAAGCCGCCACATGCGCAAATGGATTTTTATTCTGCCTGATAAGCTCACCCGGTGTTTCAGCCAGCATCAGATCGCCGACAAAAACCATCGTAATCGTTTTGTCTTGCGCATCTGCACAGATACAAAAAACAGAGAGCAACAATAAGGCCATGCACTTCTTCATGATTGCACCAGCCTCAATGACACTCTGCAAAACACTGGAACAATAATTCTTTTTCCATTTTTGCAGAGTAAATCCTGTTAAGGCCAAATCCCTGCGTGTATTGCGCACAATTGGCATCATTAAACGAAAATTCAGCGGCATGAATCAATACAAAGCGATCTTTGGAATCATGGTACGCATACATTTTTAATTTGCCGCGCGCTTTCAGGTATTGCACTGATACGCGAAAAGGTACGAGCGCATCATCAGTGACGAAACGATAGGCGTCGTCAACCGGCTCGGCAATCAGGGTAGAAGTCTTGCCGCCGAACTCCGCAACACAACGCACCTGGGTCGCCCTGCAATTTGCGCCGAAGAAAACCAGTACAGCCAGCAGCAGCGTACCGATCAAATTTTTGTGCAAACCGTTATTTCTCATTTACTAACCATTTTTTCAGGAAACAGATACCAGCGCCAAGTATCGCTGATCCGCAGGCCCTGACCGTTTCCCGGCTGCCAGATCGGCAATAAAATTAAGGCCTAACAATCCAGCTTATGACTAAAACGCACAAATAAATTAACTAAAATGCCTCACTTTTGCACTTTAAGATCAATTAGTATGCCATTTATCTTATTTCGCCCATTTTCATCATGAGCTTTCAGGCCATTGCATTCGATGCTTACGGCACGTTGTTTGATGTGTATTCCATCAGCGCGCTGGCAGAAAAACGTTTTCCCGGCAAAGGGGAAGCACTGGCGGCTTTATGGCGCGACAAACAAATCGAGTACACGCGGCTGCGCAGCATGTGCTCGATGTACAAGCCATTTTGGGAAGTGACGCAAGATGCACTGATTTTCAGCTGCAAGAAGCTGGGACTGCAACTCGATTTCGATGCGCAAAACGCGCTGATGGGCCAGTACGCAAAGCTCGAAGCATTTCCGGAAAACCTGCAGGTGCTCAAGGCACTGCAAAAGATGAACATCAAGCTGGCCATCCTATCGAATGGCAATCCGCAAATGCTGGAGTCAGCAGTCAAGGCCGCCGGCATGCAGGGTATTTTCAGTCACCTGCTTTCCGTCGATGCAGTGAAAAAATTCAAGACGGCACCGGAAACCTATCAGCTCGGTCCCGATATGTTCGGCCTACCGGCCAAAAAGATCTTGTTCGTCTCCAGTAATGGCTGGGATGTTTGCGGTGCGACCTGGTTTGGCTACACCACATTCTGGGTCAACCGCGCCGCTGCGCCACTCGAAGAGCTCGGCGTCAAGCCTGATGGAGAAGGCCAATCCCTCGAGGATCTGCTCAAGTTTGTGAAGCAATCCGTCGCCACTGCGTGAAATTAAACGGGTGTAAGTCAGAACCAATTTGCTTCATGCATTACTCAACTGATTTTTTGCTTAAACCAGTTTTCTTAACTTATTTACTTAACACGACTACTACCGAGGCTATCGTATGACTGCACGCACCAGCACCAACCGACTCCAAGTCGCGACTGTTCTGTATAACTTTATCAATGACCAGGTCTTGCCGGGTACTGGCGTCGACAGCGCCAGCTTCTGGAAAGACTTTGATTTACTGGTACATGATCTGGCGCCCAAAAATGCCGCTTTGCTGGCAGAGCGCGATCGTCTGCAGACTGAACTGGACCAATGGCACAAAGCACATCCCGGACCGATCACAGATATGCCGGCCTATCGCACATTCCTCGAATCGATAGGCTATCTGGTGCCACAACCACAGAACGTCGCGGCCACCACTTCCAATGTGGATGCTGAACTGGCACTGCAAGCCGGTCCGCAATTAGTGGTGCCCATCTTGAATGCACGCTATGCACTTAATGCCGCCGATGCACGCTGGGGCTCTTTATATGACGCCCTCTATGGCACAGATGCGATCCCGGAGACCGATGGGGCGACGCGCGCTGGTGGTTATAACGCCGTACGCGGTGCAAAAGTGGTCGCTTATGCGCGCGCATTCCTTGATCAGGCAGCACCACTGGCAAAAGGCTCACACAGCGATTCCACTGCTTACAGCGTCAAGGACGGCAAACTCAGCGTCACATTAAAAGACGGCAGCAGTACTGGTCTGGCAGACGAAAGTAGATTTGTCGGCTATCAGGGTCAGGCAGATAGCCCGAGTGCCATCCTGCTGGTCAACAACGGGCTGCATATCGACATTCAGATCGATCGCAATCACATGATCGGTAAAACTGATGCGGCAGGCATTATCGATCTGGTGATCGAATCTGCACTGTCAACAATTCTGGATCTGGAAGACTCGATTGCCGCCGTTGATGCAGATGACAAAGTTGTCGGTTACCAGAACTGGCTGGGCATACTTAAAGGCACCCTATCGGAAACCGTCAGCAAGGGTGGCAAGACTTTTACCCGTACGCTCAATGCCGATCGTCAGTACACTGCGGCCGGCGCACAAGAAGGGACCGTCACCCTGCATGGCCGCTCGCTGCTGTTCCTGCGCAATGTCGGTCACCTGATGACCAACCCCGCGATCCTGCTGGAAGATGGCAGTGAGATCCCGGAAGGCATCATGGATGCCGTCGTCACCGTCACGATCGCGCTGCATGATCTCAAGCGCAGCAAAGACCAGAAAATCGGCAACTCACGCACCGGCTCGGTCTATATCGTCAAACCGAAAATGCATGGCCCGAAAGAAGTGGCATTTGCCGGGGAACTATTTGGTCGTGTCGAACAATTACTGGGACTTGCAGCCAATACCGTCAAGCTTGGCATCATGGATGAAGAGCGCCGTACCAGCACCAATCTGAAGGCCTGTATCAATGAAGCGCGCGAGCGTGTGGCCTTCATCAATACCGGCTTCCTTGACCGTACCGGCGACGAAATGCACACCGCCATGCAGGCAGGCCCTATGATGCGCAAGGGCGATATGAAGACCAGCACCTGGCTGACTTCATATGAGCGCAGTAACGTACTGGTGGGTCTGTCATGCGGCCTGCGCGGACGCGCGCAAATCGGCAAGGGCATGTGGGCCATGCCTGACATGATGGCAGCGATGCTGGAACAAAAAATCGGCCATCCGAAAGCCGGTGCCAATACCGCCTGGGTGCCTTCGCCGACTGCTGCCACGCTGCATGCGCTGCACTACCATCAGGTCAAGGTATTTGAGATCCAGCAGGAACTGGAGAAAGTAGATGCACCGGCAGAAATCGAGCGCCTGCTCAATGGCTTGCTGCAAGTACCGGTTGCTGAAAAACCAAACTGGTCAGCTGCAGATATCCAGCAAGAGCTCGATAATAACGCGCAGGGCATACTGGGCTATGTGGTGCGCTGGGTGGATCAGGGCGTGGGCTGCTCGAAAGTGCCTGACATTCATAACGTCGGCCTGATGGAAGACCGTGCAACCCTGCGCATCTCCAGTCAGCATATCGCCAACTGGCTCTTGCATGGTGTTGTCACCGAAGCGCAAGTAACAGAGACCCTGCAGCGCATGGCCAAGGTTGTCGATGGCCAGAACGCCGGTGATCCACTATACAAACCGATGGCGCCAAATTTCGAGGCTTCTAATGCTTATCGCGCTGCGCGTGATCTGGTGATGAAAGGCCTGGAACAACCCAGCGGCTATACCGAACCGTTGCTGCATGCATGGCGCCTGAAAGTAAAGGCTGGGTAATCACAGTCTTTGCCACTCGCATTCAACTGGCAAATACAAAAACACGCGATCCCGGTGCAAGCCGGCGTCGCGTGTTTTTTTTAGCGCTTGATTAACGACGCTTCATTGACCTTGCATGCATGATCGTCCCGCAAGCAATCAGGGTGCAAGGCTGGTCTTATTGCCCATCCAGATAGGCTCCTGCCGATAGACCGGCCCCAGAGCTGCCGCATCACGCAACACCGCCTCAGACACGGAGGAGAAGTTTGCCGGCGAGATGCCGCCATCTTTCAGCATAGCTTTGAGCAAATGATAAGAGAACAGGCGATGGCCGCGCGGGCGCAACGCATTCGCAAAATCTGCAGGTCCGCCCGCAGCAAGCACTGTCAGATGCCGGTTAGGTGGTGGTGAAATACCTTCAGTAGGCACCACCAGAATCGGCGCCACATCACGATAGATCAGTTCATTGTTGTCAGTGCGGCCGGAGAAGCAGGTATCGAGTACTACCAGTATTTGGGCCGCTTCATTTTTTGTCAGCGTCTTGTAGATTTCCTGTAAGCGGAACGGCACCTCGTCAATCGTATTAACTGAAGCATCCTGCGGTACCAGCAAGGTATTCTGGCCATCAGGTGAAGGTGCGCCGTGACCGGCATAATAAAAAATAAGCCGGTCATTTTTTGTCAGGCGCGCACTCATACTGCGCAATCTTGACATCAGGCGCACGCCGGTGGCTTCTTCGTTGACCAGCGTAATCATGCGCTCTGGCGTCACGCCATACTGGCGCCGTAATAATTCGGCAAAGCTGCTGGCCGAGCGATCTGCGAAGGCAACTTTAGGCAGCTCGGCATAATCAGTGATGCCGACTATGATGGCATAGGTATTCGATTTGCCGGTTACGGCAGGAAGTTTCGCAATGCGCTCTTGCAGATCATCCTTGTAATCGCCATCGTCAAATTTTTTCAGGCGCGATTCCAGACGCTTGATCTCTTCATTCAGGCGCTCTTTTTCGGAACTGGCCTCTTGCTTCTTGCGTACTTCGCTGCGCAATGCCTCAAGGCGCTCGCGCAACCGGCGGCTTTCCGGATCTTCCTTCAGATCCAGCGCCTGCGCAGAAATATTACCGGCATCGATTTTTCTCAGCGTCTGCAAGGTATTGGCCTGGCCACTCTCGAGCTTGACCGTTTCCAGGGGCGGCAATTCGGCATTATCGACAAAGCGCATGTCGAGCACACGGTTATCTACCAGCAAACTGGCAGAAGATGGCGTAATCGATTTATCTGTGACCGCAAAACGCAGGAACGGGCGCGCCTTGAACAGATTCTGTTTCAATGACCTCGCCTCAGCAGGACTGACGCTGCTCTGGCTGACCATGGTGAAACTCACCGGCGCACGTTCGGCCTGCGAGATGCCCGACACGCTGACAATGAAACGCTGCAGGTCTGCGTCATAGGCCACTGATTTAACTTCAGGATCACCGATCAGATCCGACAGGGACTCGCTCATTAAAGACAAAAGCTGCGGGCGCGGCAAGCTCCGCGGGACCGAATCCATGAATTCACGGATCTGGCGATTGAGTTGTTCGACTTGCTGGTTATAGCGTCGGACTTTTTCTTCTTCACTGGCGCGCGTATTACGTACGCGCTCGTTGAACGCGGCAGTCGATTCAAATTCATCGCGCGTGAGCGTGACTTCGGGCGATGGCTTGGAACGACTGACTGCATTTTTTGCGTTCTGCAGTTCTACTGGCATTTCACCCAGGCGCTTGAGCTGCTTTTCAACACGGCGCTGAGTCTCGGCAGTAATGTCTTTCCAGGTTGCGACGCGGTTACGGCCGGTACGCGCAGGCCTGGCAGGTGCCTCGCCGATCAGATCAAGATCTGCAGCCCACACCAGATCCTGGCTTTTGCGCGTCTCTGCAATCA